>Ga0209204_1000075_pt1 | contig 103642 bp, 64 predicted proteins | sample AD_JPNMR2_MetaG_FD_184425 | JGI IMG/M metagenome (GOLD analysis project Ga0209204, IMG submission 184425) | Active sludge microbial communities of municipal wastewater-treating anaerobic digesters from Japan - AD_JPNMR2_MetaG (SPAdes) (version 2) | ecosystem: Engineered > Bioreactor > Anaerobic...
CGGCCGGCGCCTGCAGTGGGCGGCCCTGGCTCACCTGAGTGCCGAGAACAATACACCCGCCCTGGCCATGGAGACCCACCGCCAGGTGGTCGGCCGCATGTTGCCGCTCATGCTGGCCTCGCGAGAACGCTGCAGCGACATGATGACGTTGTAGGAATATAGGGACTGGGGCCTGGGGGCTGGTGAGTGGAGCCGCCTCCAATCCCCATGCACCAGCCCCCAGTCCCCAGCCCCCTTTATTGACGCTCCCATCCCCGGGGATATACTCCACGATCATGACCAGGCCCGTCGCGGAACGAATCGAGCTGATCCGCGGTGACATCACGCGGCTCGACGTGGACGCCATTGTCAACGCCGCCAATACCTCCTTGCTGGGCGGCGGTGGCGTCGATGGTGCCATTCATCGGGCGGCCGGTCCCGAACTCCTGGCCGAGTGCCGTACACTGGGCGGATGTTCGACCGGCTCGGCCAAGATCACCCGCGGCTACCGTCTGCCGGCACGGCACGTCATCCACGCCGTCGGCCCCGTCTACCGCGACGGCCGATCCGGTGAGCCGGAACTGCTGGCAGGCTGCTACCGTACAGCCCTGCGACTGGCGGTCGAAAACGGTTGCCGAACCATCGCCTTCCCGGCAATCAGTTGCGGCGTCTTTGGCTATCCCATGGCTGCGGCCGCCCGCATCGCCATTGGCGAAACCACTGACTTTCTCGCCCGGCATGATGAGATCGACAAAGTGATCTTCGTGCTGTTCGACGAACGCGGCCTGGACACATACCGAAAAGTCATGACCGAACTGGTCAGCCCCCCAAGCGAGCAAAAGCCATGAAACTCACCATCGAGCGACGCAAACTGCATCTCAAGCACCCGTTCCTCATCGCCCGCAGAATGGACGATCGCAGCACGGACAAGCAAGTGCTGTTGGTCAAGCTGGAGCACAAGGGCAAAGTCGGCTGGGGCGAAGCCGCTCCCATCAGCTACTACCACCAGTCGCTCGATTCGGCTGAGCGGGCCCTGAAAGAGATGGCGGGCATGCTGGGCGACGACCCGTTCGCCCTCGATGCCATCCTCGATCCCATCTGGGCGAAGTTCGCCGACCAGTCGGCAGCCATCTGCGCCCTCGACGGGGCGCTGCACGATCTGATCGGCAAGCTCCTCGACGTGCCGGTCTGGAAGCTGCTGGGTCTGGACCGCAACCGGACTCCGCTCACGTCGTTCACCATCGGCATCGACACGCCCGACGTGGTGGCCCGCAAGGTGGACGAGGCGGCCGAGTTCCCCATCCTCAAGATCAAGGTCGGCACGGATCAGGATGAGACCATGCTGAACATCATCCGGGACAAGGCGCCCCACAAGAAGCTGTTCGTGGACGCCAACTGCGGCTGGACGCCGGCCAACGTGGTCGAGCGTTGCCGCTTCGTCTCCCGCTACAAGCTCGAGCTCATCGAGCAGCCCATGCCGCCCGGCGAACACGCCGGCCTGGCCGAGGTGCGGGCCGAGCTGCGCGAGCCCATCATCGCCGATGAAAGCTGCGTCGGCGTGGACGACGTGCTCAAGTGCGCTCAGCATTTCGACGGGATCAACATCAAGCTCAGCAAGTGCGGCGGCCTGCGTCGGGCCCTGCAGATGATCCACACCGCTCGCTCGGCCGGCATGAAGGTCATGCTCGGCTGCATGGTCGAGACCTCCGTGGGCATCGCGTTGGCGGCCAACCTCGCCCCGCTGGTGGACTTCGTCGATCTCGACGGTCACATGCTTCTGGCCGACGACCCCTTTGAGGGCATCGGAGGCGCCAATGGCGTCCTCACGCTCAACGACCGCCCCGGCCTGGGCATCGTCGAGCGCAAATAGCCTCGCGCGCACTTTCGGCGGGCACAACCTGGACAAAGAGGTTACCTGACGAAAATCAACGGCCAATCTCTGCGCCGTGGGTTCGCAATGGTCCACTGCATATATGGGCCTGATTTTACAGGAGGCAACAGAGGAAACGGAGAAAACACCGGCGGGTCCGTGCGCGCGCATCCCAAGCCTGTCTTCTCTGTTACCTCTGTTTCCTCCTGTTAAAAAGACTTATTGGACAACGCTAGCGCTTGGGCGTAATGACCTGAATTGTGCCCTGGCTACGACGATCTGGCCAACCAGGCTTGACGGAGGCTGCCTTTCACGAAGCGCGGGATGGAAAAGCCAAGCGGCATGAGCGGGGGCAGCTTGAAGTCACTGACGCGAACGTCATCCAGGGCGGCACCGACGACGTCGATGCGGCTCAGGTACGGCGTGCCGACCTCCAGCTCACGAGCGGCTTGGAGCGTCCGCAACCGGTCGGGCGACACGCCGACGATCTCAGCAGCCACCCGCTCGAGGGCGGGCCCGTCAGTCGAAGCCAGAATCAGGCCCATGGGCCGCGGCGTGCCGAACGTCGGCCCCTTGCCCTCCATGGCCACGATGGCGTCGAGGATGGTCACCACCGGCCGAAGCAGCTCGAACGTCTCGACGAGCATGAGGCCGAAGTAGTTCTCATAATTGCCCGCCTTCACGTGCCACCACGCTTTGCGACGTCCGTTGACGCAGCCGAACATGTTCTTGATGGCGGCGGTCAGAAGGACCTGGCGGTGCGCCTTGAGCTTGGGAAGGTTGACGATGGCGTCGGCCTCGAGAGCCGCCCGGTCCACGGTGAGCTTCCCGAAAACCTTGCCCTGCGGGTTGGCCGCCCGCACGGGGTTCTTGAAGGGCACGACGGGCACGCCCAGCGCCGCCAGGTCAGGCAGGATGCCGAGCTTCCCCAGATTGGCCCGCAGCGAGGACCACGCGGGCGAGTCGCCCACGAACGGCCTGGCCCCGAAATCGAGGAGTTGGCGGCAGACCTCCAGGATCACCGCGGGATGCGTCTGGGCGTGCTGCTCGGGCGGACTCGGTGTGATGCAATTGGGCTTGACCAGGACGCGGTCGCCCGGCTTCACGAGGGCAGCCCAACCACCCAGATCGTCGACCGCCTGACGGATCGCCGCCTCCACCACCCGCGGGTCGTACGAGGCCGCACGCTGAATACAAACCTGTGCCCGTGCTGACATCCGCAGTCGCTCCCCCGCAACGAGAATCGCGCCGAATGCAGTGTGTGGCGCGCCACATGCTACGAACTCCTATGCCGGCGCACGCCGCTCGGGTATTGGCATCCCCGGACGGCATGACTGGGGCAGGCACTGTGTGTCACGCCCCGCAGGCCGCGCGAAATCACGATCGGCCCGAACGGTGGCGGTGGCCGGCGAGTATAGAGGGTTACCGATGGGGCAGGCAACCGGATGGTCTACGCCAGGACTGGACACATTCCGTCCGGGATTCACCCGAACCATTCAGGGGTGGGCCGAAGTCGCGCGGCGGCCCTTTCAAATATATGTGGATTTTGTCATGGACTTGACAAACGGAGCTTCAGCCGGGAAAAAGACCTTTTTCACGCAACGGTTGACGAGCATCTATGAGGGCCTGCCGGATGTAGCAATCGGGGGAATGGAGCAAGCGTCCGTGCCTTTTTAGTTCCGATACCCAACCTCATGCCCCAGCAGCCAACACCAGGAGACCAGCAGTGACAGAGATTTCGCCCAAGCTCAATTCCATTTTCTACCCCAAGTCGGTCGCCGTCGTGGGAGCATCCTCGCGGCCCGGTACGGTGGGCAATGACATTTTCCGGAACCTGCTGCTGTCAGGTTTCAACGGATCGGTCTATCCGATCAACCCCAAGAATCCACACGTGCTCGGCGTGCATGCCTACGCCTCGTTGAAAGAGGTCCCGGGGCCGGTGGATCTGGCCGTGGTGATCGTGCCGGCCAAGGCGGTCCTGGCCGTCGTGGATGAAGCCATCGCCAAGGGCGTCAAAGGCATCGTGGTGATCTCGGCCGGGTTCAAGGAGGTCGGGCACGAGGGCGCTCAACTGGAGTTGCAGCTTCGCGAGAAGGTACGGGCGGCAGGGATTCCGCTGGTCGGTCCCAACTGCCTGGGCGTGATCAACACGGACCCCGACGTGAAGATGAACGCGGCGTTCGGCCGTAAGATGCCGGCCCCCGGCAACCTGGCCTTCATCTCCCAGAGCGGCGCGCTGTGCACCTCGGTCCTCGACTATGCCGAAGAACGGTCGATGGGCTTCAGCAAGTTCATCAGCTTCGGCAACAAGGCGGACGTCAACGAGATCGACCTGTTGGATTATTTGGCCCAGGATCCCAAGACCTCGGTCATCGCCATGTACCTCGAGGACGTCACCAACGGCCGGCAGTTCATCGAGACGGCCCGTCAGATCTTCTGGGAGACGCGCAAGCCCATGCTGTGCCTGAAGTCCGGGCGGTCGCCGGAAGGCGCCAAGGCTGTCAGCAGCCACACCGGCTCGCTGGCCGGCTCCGACTCGGTGTACGACGCCCTGCTCATCCAGAGCGGCGTGCAGCGCGTGGACACGATTGCCGAGCTGTTTGACTATGCGGCTCTCTACACCACGCAGCCGCTGCCCAAAGGCAACCGCGTGGCAATCATCACCAACGCGGGCGGGCCAGGCATCATGGCCACCGACGCCGCCGTCCGGCACGGGCTGAAACTCGCGGAAATCAGCGAAGAGACCCGAGCCAAGCTCAAGCCCGCCCTGCCCGACGCGGCTTCGCTGCGGAACCCGGTGGACGTCATCGGCGACGCCAAGTCGGATCGGTATAAGGCGGCCGTCCGCACGGTGCTCGAGGATCCGGGCGTGGACATGGGCATCGTGATTCTGACGCCGCAGTCCATGACCGACGTGGAGGACACCGCGGCGGTGGTGCCCGAATCGATCAAGGGTATCAACAAGCCGGTGGTCTGCTCGTTCATGGGAGCCAGAGACGTGGCCCCGGGCGTGGCCATCCTCCGCAAGGCCGGCGTGCCGAACTATCCGTTCCCTGAAGACGCGGTCAAGAGTCTGGCCGCCGCGTCGAAGCTCGTGGACCTGATGGAGATTCCGCGGCGCGAGCTGCCCAAGTTGGAGCGCATCGACGTCGAGAAGGCCCGCCAGGTCATCAGCCAGGCCTTGGACGGTCAGGAGCAGAAGTATCTCACGCAGGCCGAATGTCGGCCCATCCTCGAGGCTTACGGGCTGCCTCTGTTGGCCAGCGGCATCGCGACCAGCCCCCAGGAGGCTGCCGACATCGTCAAGCGGATCGGCAAGCCGGTGGTCATGAAGGTCATGTCCGCCGACGTGGTGCACAAGTTCGACGCGGGCGGCGTGATCCTGAACGTCAACGGCCCCGAAGAGGCCAAGGCCACGTACGACAAGATTCTGACCAACGTCCAGAAGGCCGTCCCCGGTGCCAAGATTGACGGCATACTGATCGAGGAGATGGCCCGTCGCGGCGTCGAGGTCATCCTGGGCGCCAGCCGCGATCCGCGATTCGGCCCGCTGATGATGTTCGGCCTGGGCGGAACGATGGTCGAGGTCCTCAAGGACGTGTCGTTCCGGCTGGCCCCGATGTGGCAGATCTCGGCCGAGCGGATGGTCCAGCAGATTCGCTCGTTCAAGGTGCTCGACGGCTTCCGCGGCCAGCCTCCGGCAGACGTCCCCGCGATCGTCGATACGCTCCTGCGGCTCTCGGCTTTGGTGTGCAATCACCCGGAGGTGTCCGAGCTGGACATTAACCCGCTGATCGTGCACGCCCAGGGTCAGGGTTGCTCGGTGGCGGATAGCCGTATGATGCTGCGAGCCGCGAGCAAGGCCGGCTGACACTGAAGTCAGACGACGCACCGACGCGGTGCGCGGCGAAACACAAGGGACGCGGAGACAGACCGGATGGGCTGCCTCCGCGTTCCTTTTTTTTTGATTGACCCTTGCCAAGCCTCGGCCGCATAATGCCGCCTATGCGCATCACTCTCTTCACCTCAATCGTCGCTGTCTTGCTCATCGCACCCCAGAGTTTGCCGGCCGCTTCCGCCGAATATCGGGCCGGCGTGGCCACGACGGTCATCACGCCCACGGAGCCGATCTGGATCGGCGGCTACGGCCACCGCAAGGAGCCGGCCGACGGCAAGATCCACGACCTCCATGCCAAAGTCCTCGTGCTCGAGGGACCCGGCGGCTATCAAGTCGCCCTACTGACGCTCGACACCGAGAACGTGCCGAGAGCCTTCGCAGATGGCGTGGCCGCCGATCTGGCAGATCACTTCGGCTTCAAGCGCGAGCAGGTGGTGGTATCGTGCTCACACACGCATTGCGGCCCGGCCCTGGCCAGCGCCGACGCGAAGATCATTTATCCGATGAACGCCGAGCAATACGCCGCCACGGAGCGCTACACCCATTCACTGCGGCGCCAGCTGCTCGAAACGACCGCCCAGGCCCTTGCCGATCTGACTCCCGCGGAGTTGAGCGTAGGCGTCGGGCAATGCGGCTTCGGCGTGAATCGTCGCAACAACAAAGAGGTAGAGGCAGGCAAGGAAGGATTCGTGCCCGTCGGCCCGGTCGATCACGACGTGCCCGTGCTGCGGGTCATGAGCGAAGGCCGAATGAAAGCCGTGCTCTTCGGCTACGCCTGCCACTGCACGACGCTGGACTTCCAGAAGTGGTGTGGCGACTGGGCGGGCTTTGCCAAGTTTGCGATCGAACAGAAGCACCCGGGTACGACGGCTCTGTTCATGACCGGGTGTGGGGCCGACACCAATCCGCTCCCGCGGCGCAAGCTGGAGTTGGCGGAGAAGTACGGCCGGCAATTGGCTGAGTCGGTCGAGAAAGTGCTGGCTGAGCCGATGCAACCCGTGCGCGGTCGACTGAATGCGAGATTCCGGCATGTGGACCTCGCGTTCGAAAGCCTGCCGTCGCGAGACGCGCTCGAGCAGAAGGCTGAGCAGGATAACCCGTACCAGCAGCGATGGGCGAAGTATCTGTTGGCCCGCTTGGCCGACGGTCCCCTTTCGCCCACGTATGCCTATCCCGTCCAAGCGATTCGGCTAGGCAACCATGTGGTCATGGTGATCATGGGCGGCGAGGTGGTGGTCGATTACTCGTTGCGGCTCAAGAAGGAGCTGGGGCCGGGCACGATTGTGTTCGCCTACTCCAACGATGTGTGCGCGTACATGCCATCGGAACGCGTGCTCAAAGAAGGCGGCTACGAAGGCCGTGATGCCATGGTGTACTACGGTCACCCATCAGCGTGGGCCCCCGGCCTGGAAGACAAAATCGTCAACACCGTGCACGAACTCGTCCGCGAGCTGCGCAAAGACTGAACACCGACAGTTTGTTAATCTTGTAATCCTGTAATCTGTGGATCATTTCCCTGGAAGTAGAGGGGATATGCGAGCAAGGTTAGTGCCGCTCGAGTGAAGACGCTTTGCGCGTTGTGCGCAGTTGGTATCCACAGATTACAAAATTGCACAGATTTGAAGGCCATCCATTGTGCGGTCTGAACCTGATGGCACCTGAAATCCCGCCTCTGTTGCCACTGTTTGCTCCTGTTGTCAGCGGTCGGTTAAACCGGCCAGCCAAGGTCACTTGGAGTAGGCCACTCGGCACCGAGGTGGCTCGGATGTTTCTTGCCCCAAGTGCCCTCGGGACAAGGGTGTAGGGCATTGGGGCAAGAAACATGTTAGGGGAATGGGTGGAATGGCCATTTCGACCTTTTGTGGCCGGTTTGTAAGCGACCAATGACACTCCTGTTGAAATTCTGATCCTAACAGGAGGCAACGGAGATAACAGAGAATTCTCTTGTTCGTCACCCATCGCTAGATCGCTCATGCAGGCTTGTTATGGCGCACGCCTCGGGGTTGGGTGGGGGTGGCGCGGAATCCGGCGGATCGAGACGAACGTCCTTGAAGCCTCGACCCAGCTTCGCCGTGCAGATCGCAAGAACGATCGCGGCCACGATCAGCAATGCCGTACACAGTAGCGGACTATGGGGTTCCCAACCCAGGTTCGAGAGCACGACGCTGAAACTGTTGTTGGCCGCGTGGCCCACGACCGCAGGGATAATGCTTCCGGCCCGTTCCACGACTGCGCCCAGGAAGATGCCCAGAACGAACGCAAACATACCTTGCGAGAAATCCAGGTGGTAAGCACCGAACAACAGCGCGGTAACGAAAATCGCGACCCCGCTTCCCCATCTCTGGCTCAGACGCGTTTGGACATAGCCGCGAAAAAGCAGCTCCTCCATGATGCCGGGCATGATTCCGACCACCAGTATCGCGGTGAGCAGGCCCTCGCCCAGGCCTTCCGACATGGCCTCGCCCAGTGCCTCGATCGTACTTGATTGCGGCAGGAGACCGAGCGCATACAGCATCGAAAAGACGAAACCGATCGCCATGCAGCCCAGCGCTGCGGACGCGATCTGCCCGACGGACATGCAAGGCGCCGTGAGTCTCACTCGCTCCCGCCACGGCACGGGCGACGCCCATGCTCCAGTCAGGCCGACCACTCCCAGGACGATCATCGACGCGACGAGCATCCACAGCATGGCTCCGGGCGTTCGGGCGACCTCCTCGAGCACGTTGTCGCTCCGCGGAACGCCCCTCCTGCTAATGACGCCCACGCCGACGAGGACGACCGCCCCGGCGACGGCATTGGCCACGAAGGCCGACACGAGGATGGCGAACACCGTCCAGACGCGCGGAGGCGGCGGTTCCGCCGGCAACACGTCCTCCACCGGGCAAGATTCCACCGGCCGGGCTACCGGTGCAGCCCGTCCGTCCTCAGGAGGCAAAATCGGCTGCGGATCGAGGCTCGCTTGTTCCTGGTCACTCGAACGCATGACTGCCCTTTCGAACAAGCTCGATAGCCGTGAGCCATGAGCTTTGAGCTATGCCAGATAGCCGGCTGAGAACCTATCGCTGATCGCTGACAGCTGATAGCTGATAGCTAGTTTTCGCTGCGTCTCCGCGTCTCTGGGTGAATCCCTGTGGCGTTACCGGGAAGCGAACGTGATCGTGTGAACAACCATGGCCTCGCCGGGACCGTCCAGCGGCGTGAGGGCGACGAGTTCACCACGCGGGTTGATCACGTAAGCCGCTCCGGGCTTCAGGCTTTGGTCCTCTTCCCGGGGCGTGCTGTCGCAGGCGACGTACCACACGCCGTTCTCGCGGGCTCGGGCGAAAGGATACGCTCGCCTGCCCGTGGCCAGTTCCGATGGGCCCGTGGCGTTGGCGTACGGGGCCAGGATGATCTCCGCCCCGTTGGCCCGCAATGCCGCACAAGTCTCCGGGTTCACCGATTCGTAACAGATGGCGATGCCCATGCGGATGCCGTTAAGTTCGAACACGTTCGCATCGTCGCCGGGATCCCAGTATTTTTCCTCGCCGGGCGACAGCCGGCTCTTGCGATGGGTGGCCCGCACGCCGTCACCATCGACCACCACATGCGTGATGTGCGCGCGATCGCCGTTACGTTCGGTCAGCCCGACCGCCAGCACGACACCCGACTCGCGTGCGATCGACATCAGCCGCTGCACCACCGGTCCGTCCAGCGGCTCGGCATACCGGCGAATCTCGCGGCTGGCCCACCAACCGCTGATCATAGTCTCGGGGAACAGCACGAGGTCGGCCTGGTACTCGGCCGCCCGCCGTGCCCAAATCTCGACGCGACCGAGGTTCCCTTCCACGTCGTGCAGCCGGCTCTCGGCCGACACGGCCGCAATCGTCACTGTGCGTGTCGGATCATGACACGCGCCAGTCGCAAGAAGCAAGCTGACGGCGAGCCATGACCGCACCACACGCTGCATGTGAGTCCTTCCCGTGAACTGTGCATTCGCACGGAACAGAGAGTCACTGCGCCGCAAACACGCCGTCGCCTTCCGCCCCGATACGGGTGGCAATGGAGGGATGGACGCGCTGCCGGTTCCAGGCGAGCGGGACGCGCGGCCTCGAAACCACATCGCCCCGTCAATCGCATCCCGGCGTCGCCGGCTCGCCCGGCCGCGTGAAGCACGCGGAAAACGTCAGGAAATCCGTCACATCGACGTCGTTGTCGCCGTCGAAGTCGGCTCGGCTGCAGCCGGCCGGCGGCGCGTTACCCTCGCCCGTGAAGCAAGCCTGCAGCAAGCCGAAGTCCTCCTGGTCCACGTCGGCGTCGCCGTCGAGATCTGGCCCGACGGTCTGAACGGTCAGTTCCACCGCCACCGTCTGTGGGCTATTGATCGCCTCGGGACTGGATATGGTGATGGTCGCCATATATGTACCGGCCCGCATGCCGACCGTCTGATAGGTCACGCCGATGGTGTCCGGCTCGGCCTCGCAGGAGCCGGCCGCCGGCGCGACCTGCAGCCACGGAGCGCTGACGGCCAGGCTGTAGGTCATGGTGCCCGGCCCGACGTTACGGATGGTGAAGCTGTCGGGGGCCGCATTCCCGCCGATCCACACCTGCGGTGTCAAAAGTTCGGTGCTGAGCCGCATGAGCGGCGTCTGCAAATCCAGGATGGCCACGCCGTCGAGGTTCCACTGCGGCGTGCTGAAGAGTCGTACGGTCGCGCCGGTGGCCGGATCGAACTCAAAGATGCCGTTGTGTGGACTGGCCACCCAGATCTTGTCGCCCATCCAGTCCATGCCTTTGGGACCGAAGGGAACGTCAAACTCGGCAACCGCCAGGTTGTGGTCGTTGGCAGGGTCGTCATCGAACAAACGCCCGATATCCAGCTTCCAGATCTTCATGGCCTGCACATCGGAGTGCCAAAGGTAGCCGTACGTGCGCCCTCCGGATGGCGGCTCGTAGAGCAGTCCCTGCGCTATGTTGCCGGGGATGCTCACCCTGCCGGCCGTCCCCAGCGCGCCTGTGTCGAACGGCGCGATACGGTTGCCTGTGACCGGACTCACGCGAGTGAGCAGGTTGCCGCTGAGATTCTGTCGCACGGCGGTCAGCCAGAGCCCCTGTCCGTCGAAAGCCAGCCCCTCCAGAATGCCGCCCAGCGCCTCTCCCGGAAGCGTCGGGCGGATGGTCCGCAGAACGGTGGCCGGGTCATCGAACGGATCGATCAGCTTGGCCCCGTCGGGGTCTTGACTCGGAGCGTCCTTGACCAGGCACCACATCCGCTTGTCACGATCGAACGTCAACTCGTCCAGGAACGTCACCGCCGGGGAGGGCACCGTCTGCAGGACGATGGCGTCGCCTTCGGCGTCCGGCGGATCCTTGCGGTTGAGCGGATCGATCTCGAGGATGCGGTTGTTATTGCCCTGGTTGTCACCCTGATCGGCGACCCAGACCCGTGGCGCCGCCGGCGCTACCGCGGCAGCCCACAACAAGACTGCGGCGACCGCTGTTCGAGACGTCCGCTTCAGCATGCAGTACTCCCTTGGAAGCAGGTTACATCGTAAGTATGCCAATCGCCGCCACTTCTGACAAGAAAAACCTTGCCCCCGCCGGGGCCTGAGGGGCCGGCTCGGGGGAGGGCTGGCGGGCCGGGCGAGCGGTGCCAAGCCCGACCAATTGGCGAACCCGGTGATCAGCGCTGCGTCGTGAACACCTGGTCAGTTATCGCAGGGCAGCCGGACGGGCGCGGCATCCAGCGTAAGGGAGCGTTGAAAGGCGGCAAAGTCGATCATGTCGATGCTGCGGTCGCTGTTGACATCGTGACATTGGCATCGCTCGGGGAGAGCGTCGAACACGCCGGGCGCCGGTGCGGGTCCGGTCACGCAATCGAGAAAGCCATCCACGCCGTTCATCGCATCCCAGCCGTCCACCCGCCCGTCTCGGTTGAGATCGAAGGGGGAATCGCCACAAACAGACGGCGGAATCGCACCCGCCAGCACACGAACGTAATCCACCCACATGGTGCCCGCCTGCTCGTCCGGGTTGATCACCACCGCGTTGCCCGAGCCGCTGCCCGTCTGGGTTGTCCAGACGGTGGCGGGGTCCTCATTGAGCCACGCCTGCACTTGGCCCGTGTTGCTCAAAATGAGGCGGACGACGAAGAACTCACCGGCGTGCGGCCCCTTTTGGTTTGGGCGGGCCAGCGCAACGCACACGGTCTGCGTCGGAAACATGCGCCCCACCAAAGGGTTGGTAACGCCCCACCAGAGTTGCCCCAGCTTGGCACTGCCTTCCAAACCATCTACACCCATCGCAAATTGATATCCGAAGCCCCAGAGTTCGAACAACTCGTACCAGGGATCCCGGTTTCCGCACGCAAGCTTGGCCACCAGTGTCACATGTGTAACACCGGGAGGAACGGTGTAGCGGCCGACCAATCGAACGTACCCGAGGTTTCGATCGGTTCCGGTGGGAGCGGCCAGCGTCTGCACTCTGGGCACGCCCCCGCCGGTGACGATCCGTAAGGGCGGATAGCCTCGCGGTGCTCGGCGAAATCCGGGCGCTCCGAAAGCCGGATGAGCGTGCGGCCCCCAGAGCGTGTCCGTACCGCCGAAGGTCAGGTTTCGTGCAGGCAGAGCCACGGGATAAGGCAAGTCAACGTAGTCCTCGCCGTCATCGAATGCCAGCCACTCGGTGTACGTGCAAGTTCCAAGCTTGCCCGGCGGATCGACCGGCGCGTTGAAGTGTTCGGCCCGGGAGGCCGGGCTCCCATCCGGTGCGCAACCGTAGCCCATGGTGCAGTCGTTCTTCCGGCCGCCCTGGAACCAGCAGGCGTCCTGATAGTTGGGATCAAAAGGCGGCCCGGGGTTTGACGGGCAGTCGGTTCTCAGGCAATGGCTTTCACAGCTCCAGCCCTGCTGGGCGGGCAGCGTGCCCTTGGCGGATTCGTATTCGAGCAGGAGTGTGCCGGTCGAGGCCCAGGCCGCGGCGCAAGCGCTGACGTATGCGATGGCGCAACAGGCTACCGGCCTCATCCCTTCCTCCGAGCGCCGTGAACGAATCGCCGTGACACACTGCGGTACGGATGTGAGCGAACAGCCGAGCGGCCGTAAAGCGGGGGCGCGGCCCGGCATGTGCCGACCCATGTTACCGAGTCCGCCGCGGCAGTGCCATAGATTTCCCGCCGAAGATCCGCAGCAGGACCGATAATAGACGGTCTCGCCCGGCCGGATTGCCCCGTTCAGAGCCGCTCGAACGCGAGGCCGCGATGACGGTGTCTACGCCTGCTTCGCGCGCGACTCGGCCAGGCTTCGGGCTGTGCGAAGGTAGAAGTCGTAAGCGGCCTTCACCTCGGTAAAGCTGTCCCCGCCAAACTTCTCGAGGAAGGCTCGAGCGATCTCGAACGCGACCACGTTCTCCGCCACCACGCTGGCCGCGGGCACGGCACAGACGTCGCTGCGTTCGTAGTCGCTGCGTTCGGGCTTGAGTGTCTGAAGATTGACGCTGTCCATGCCCCGCAGGAGCGTGGCGATCGGCTTCATGGCCGCCCGGACGACCACCGTCTCGCCGTCGGTCATTCCCCCCTCCAGGCCGCCTGCGTTGTTGCTGCGCCGCTTAAAGCCCAGGCAGGGCGTGTTGCGCAAGGCGGGATCGAATTCGATCTCGTCGTGCACGAGGCTGCCGGGCAGACGGGCCGTGCCGAAGCCCAGGCCGATCTCCACGCCTTTGAACGCCTGAATGCTGCCGACCGCCTGCATCAGCCGGCCGTCGAGCTTGTCCTGATAACGTACGCAACTGCCCAGGCCTGGCGGGCAGCCGAACACACGAACTTCGACGATGCCGCCGACCGTGTCCTTGTCTTCCTTGGCCTTGCGGATGGCGGCGATCATGGGCTCCACGGCCGCCGGATCGGGGGTGTAGACGTCGTTGGCGTCGCGGGCCGCGACCAGTTCGTCCGGGCTCAACCGCGCCGGGACCTCGGCCTTGACCGGACCGATCGCGGTGACGAAGCCGATGCAGCGAATCCCGAAGGGGGTAAGCACGCTCTTGGCCAACGCCCCCGCCGCCACGCGGGCTGCGGTCTCACGAGCGCTGGCTCGCTCGAGCGTCTCGCGACAATCGCCGGTGAGCCATTTGAGACTGCCGGCCAGGTCGGCGTGCCCGGGCCGCGGCCGGTGGACTTCCGGCGCCTCGTCGATCCGCCAGTCCTTGTTGGCGATCTGAATCGCGATGGGCGAGCCGATGGTCTTGCCCCGCCGCACGCCCGACAGCACGTTAATGGTATCCTTCTCGATCTTCTGGCGCCCGCCCCGACCATAGCCCCCCTGCCTTCGGGTCATCTCGGCGTTAGCGGCGTCCAGGTCCAACGGCACACCGGCCGGCATGCCCTCAATGAAGGCGATCAATGCCTGCCCGTGTGACTCTCCGGCGGTTCGATAATCAAGGTTGGCCATAAGCGGGGTATTGTAGCTGTGACCGGCCGCTGTCGCCAAAAGCGCGGTTGGCCGCGTTTCCGTGGTGCCCGCTGCGATGGGCGTTCGCCCGTTTCCGGCACCGGGCGTCCTACCCGCCGCGGGCCGGGTGACAGCGCCCACGGGCGAGAGGGTCAGGATAAATGGGACCGACGGTCACCAAAGGACCGCGATGCACGATCCATCCTGACCCTCCTGGCGGCAGTTCCGCGGCACGCGCTAGCCACGCACACGAACTGCGCCCGGCCTCCTACGCGTGCACCGGATCGACCCGTGTGAACGAGAATCCATCGCCGGCAGCATCGATCTCGACCTGATCGCCGTCTACGTAGTCGCCGGCCAGGATGCGCCGCGCCAGCGGGTTCTCGATCTCCTGCTGGATGAGCCGCTTGAGCGGCCGGGCCCCGTACACCGGGTCGTACCCCGTGTGGGCCAACTGGCGCTTGGCCGCGTCGGTCAGATGCAGCTTGATCTGACGATCCGCCAGTCGCTTCTGCAACAGGGCTACCTGGATGTCCACGATCCGCGTCAGGTCCTCCTCGGTCAGGCGGTGGAACACGACCACCTCGCTGATGCGGTTGAGGAACTCGGGCCGGAAGTGCTGCTTGAGCTCCTCGCGGACGCGCGACTCGATCTCGACGTCGATGGCGCCCTCCTCGCTCATCCGCTGGATGATCCCCCCGCCGATGTTGCTGGTCATGACGATGATGGTGTTGCGGAAATCCACCGTCCGGCCGTGACCGTCCGTGAGCCGGCCATCGTCGAGCACCTGCAGGAGCACGTTGAACACGTCGGGATGCGCTTTCTCGATCTCGTCGAAGAGCACCACCGAGTAAGGCCGGCGATGCACGGCCTCGGTGAGCCGGCCGCCCTCTTCGTAGCCGACGTATCCGGGCGGCGCGCCGATCAACCGAGCCACCGAGTGCTGCTCCATGAACTCGCTCATGTCGAGCCGAACGAACGCCGCCTCGTCATCGAACAGGAACTCAGCCAGCGCCTTGCACAGCTCGGTCTTGCCCACACCGGTCGGCCCGAGAAACAGGAACGACCCGATGGGCTGATTGGGATCGCTGATGCCGGCCCGGCTGCGGCGAACGGCGTCGCTGACGGCGCGGATGGCTTCCTCCTGCCCCACCACGCGCTCGGCCAGGCGCTGTTCCATATGCAAGAGCTTCTCCCGCTCGCCCTCGAGCATCCGGGCTACGGGGATGCCGGTCCACTTGCTCACGACCTCGGCGATCTCCTCGGCGGTCACTTCTTCGCGAACCAGTGGATTGCCATTCTCGGCGAAGCGAGCCAGTTCGGCCTCGCGGGCTTCGAGCTCGGCTCTCAAGTCGCGCAGCTCGCCGTAACGGATGCGAGCCGCCCGCTCCAGATCGCCGCGCCGCTGGGCATCGGCCAGCTCGTTTTCCTTGGTTTCGATCTGCTCCTTGAGCGACTTGACGCCCCGCAGCACGCCGACTTCACGCTCCCACCGTGCGGTCAACGCCCGGTTCTGCTCGTTCAGATCGGCGAGTTGCTTTTCGAGCACCTCCAACTGCCGCCGCGACGCCTCGTCCTTCTCCTTGCGCAGGGCTTCCCGCTCGATTTCCAGCTGCATGATCCGGCGGCGAATCTCGTCGAGCTCGGAAGGCATGGAGTCGTTCTCGATGCGCAACCGGCTGGCGGCCTCGTCCACAAGGTCGATGGCCTTGTCGGGCAGGAACCGGTCGGAGATGTAGCGGTGGCTCAGTGTGGCCGCCGCCACCAGTGCCGCGTCCTGGATGCGCACGCCGTGGTGGGCGTCATAGCGCGGCTTGAGTCCGCGCAGGATGGCGATGGTGTCCTCGACCGTCGGCTCGCCCACGTAGATGGGCGCGAAACGACGCTCGAGAGCGGGGTCTTTTTCGATGTGCTGGCGGTATTCGTCGAGCGTGGTCGCGCCGATGCAGCGCAGCTCGCCCCGAGCCAGCGCCGGCTTGAGCAGGTTCCCGGCGTCCATCGCGCCTTCGGCCTTGCCGGCGCCAACCAGGGTGTGCATCTCGTCGATGAACAGAATGACCTGGCCGTCGCTTTCGACGACTTCCTTGATCACCGCCTTGAGACGGTCTTCGAACTCACCGCGGTACTTGGCTCCGGCGATCAGCGCGCCGAGGTCAAGGGCGATCACCGTCTTGTCCTGCAGGCCCGCGGGCACGTCGCCGTTCACAATCCGCAACGCGAGACCTTCGACAATGGCCGTCTTGCCCACGCCCGGCTCGCCGATGAGCACTGGGTTGTTCTTCGTCCGGCGCGTGAGCACCTGCATGATGCGGCGGATCTCTTCGTCGCGCCCGATCACCGGATCGATCTTGCCCCGGCGGGCCGCCTCAACCAGATCGCGCCCGTAGCGTTTGAGTGCTTGGTAGGTTTCCTCGGGATTCTGCGTGTCCACCCGGGCCGTGCCACGCACGTCCTTCATGGCAGCCAGGATGTTCTTGGTGCTCACGCCCAGCGCGGACAGCACGTCGCGGGCTCCGCTCTTGACCTCGGCCAGGGCAAGCAGCAGATGCTCGGTGGAGATGTACTTGTCCTTGAGCCGGTCGGCCTGCTTTTGCGCCTGATCCAGCACTTGCTGTAACTCGGGCGAGAGTACGGTCTGGCCGCCCGTCACCTGCGGCCGGCGAGCCAGCTCGCTCGTGACGATGCTGTTCAGACGGTCGATGCTGATGCCCACCTTCTCCAGGATGGGGATCACGATGTTGCCGGTATCCGAGCTGTCGGCAATCAGGCTGGCCAGCAGGTGCAAGGGCTCGACTTGCGAATGCCCCGCGCTCACCGCCCGTTCCTGGGCCTGCTGAACGGCCTCGGCGGCTTTCACTGTCAGTTGATCCCAACGCATCTTGACCTCACTTTCGGCGCGTACAGAGTCGCTCGAGGAGCGCTTATGCAAACCCCGTACCACCACCGAAAACCTGCCCGATAATCGGCCATTGACAAGGATTTGCGTCAGATTTGCCACTGCCGCAATGTCAATGTGGCACAACCCCGCGCCAAGCCCGGTCCCCATCGGCGCTCCCGCCCGCGCGTGGCGGAAACCTCGTTCCATCCCCCTTGCCCCGGAGGGGCAGCAGTCAATAGCCGGGTGGCGTAAGCCCCCGGTCAACAGCCGGTCGCGCAAGAATTGGAGCCCCGATAGGGGCGACAGACGCAACGAAGCGGCGAAACACGGTGTCCGTCGTCGACGCCATGCGGGGCGGTCGCGCGATCCGTTTGCCGCCTCGCGTCATGACTGTCGCCCCATTCGGGGCTAACGATCACGTGCTTGCAGGCAAATGGGGGCTCACGCCCGTCTATTGACTGCGCCCGCACACGGGCCGACCTTCATGTCGCGCTCACGCAGCGGATCTGGATCCCGCCGCTCCGGGGCCGATCCGCATCCATTCCCCGCCGCTGGTTTAGGAGAAGGACGCATGTGCGTTCTGCCCCCCAAGGGGCAGCGGTCAATAGCCGGGCGGCGTGAGCCCCCGGTCAACAGCCAGCCTCGCCAGAATGGTGAGCCCCGATAGGGGCGACAGACATAACGTGATTGGCAAGACGTGATGTGAGTCGTCGGCGCCGTGCGGAGCAGTCGCGTAATGCGCTCGTCCGTCCGCACCGGAACTGTCGCCCCATTCGGGGATGACACCTTTGTGACGCAGTATAGCGGAGGCTGACGCCCTCCCCTATCAACTGCAGTCCGCTTGCGAGCCGACGAGCGACGCAAGCATCCGGCACGGTGGTGAGGACAGACACCCTGGGTCGTCGTCACGTTAAATCTATCGCCCCTGGCGGGGCTCCGTGTAAGAGAGAATGAGAGCGTGGGGCCACGGCGGTGAACCGGGGGCTGACGCCGCCCGGCTACTGACCTCTGCCCCTCGCGGGGCAGAAGACCGGCCCGCCGGCGCGGAAGGTGAACAGGACGGCACACACGCCACGCGATGAACCACGGACCGCCCATCGACTGCGGCCCGTTTGCGGGCGGACGACGGACGCGACCCAACTCGACGGGCGTGTGGGTCTTACATCCGGACGGGCAGGGGGCGGCCGGAGTTGTTGCTCTTGCGCGGCGGGTCGGGTTCCCAGACACCGGGGATTCTCGTGCCGCACCCGGGGCACTTGCCGTCGGACATGCGGTTCTCCTGGACGTAGAAGCCGTAGCGACGGATGAGCAGCTCGCTGCAATTGGGGCAGTACGTGTGTTCGCGGTCGCCGACGCTGCCGGGCGAGTTGCCGGGATACACAAACTTGAGGCCCGCCGACCGGCCGATGTCGTACGCTCGCAAAAGCGTACCAACCGGCGTGCGCGGCGGGTCAGTCATTTTGTAATCGGGGTGGAACGCGGTGACATGCCAAGGAATGTCCGCGGACAGGCCGACCAAAAAGCGGGCGATCTGCGTCAGTTCCTCGTCGCTGTCATTGAAGCCGGGCACGACCAGCGTGACGACCTCAACCCAGAAGCCCATCTCCACCAGCCGGCCGATACTGTCGAGGATGTTCCGTAGCGTGCCGCCCAGCCGGCGATAGTTTCGGTCGTTGAAGCACTTGAGATCGACCTTGTACAGATCCACGCAGGGTCGAATGTACGACAGTACTTCGGACGTGGCGTTGCCGTTGGACACGAAGCCGCAGACGATCCCCTGCTCGCGAGCCAACCGAAACACCTCCATGGCCCAATCGGCGGTGATGAGCGGCTCGTTGTACGTGCTTACCATGACTGGCGCGCCGTGCTCGACGGCGAGGCTCACGAGCCGTTCGGGCTCGATAAACGTGGGCCGGGCCACGGCGTCGTCGTCGCGCAGCGTCTGGCTCGATACCCAGTTCTGGCAATACGAACAGTGCAGATCGCAACCCAGCATGCCGAACGACAACGCGTTCCGCCCCGGATAGGCATGATAGAACGGCTTCTTTTCGATGGGGTCCACCTGCAGGCCGGCCACGTAGTGCGCGGGGACGCGCAGCTGCCCGTCCTCGTTGAAGCGCACACGACACACGCCCGCCTTGCCCGGAGCGATGCGGCAACGATGCCCGCAGGCCACGCAGCGGACCACACCCGCCCCCTCGTCGATGACCAGTTCGGCGGCCGAGGGCATCGTGTTCTGCGACAGCAGTTCCTTTAGCGACGAAGCCATGGCAAACCTCCCGGGTGTTTTCCTGATTATATCGCGGCCGGGGGTAGCCACCCGCGGCAAACCGAGCCGCTCGACCGCGTTGCGGAGCCGGGTTAGAATCGCCGGCTTTGGAAAGACAGACAAACCTCGAGCGAGGTCTGGACGCATCATGAGACGTTACGTTTGGATGACATCGGCATGGACTGCGACGGTCACATGGGCATTGCTTGGCATGGCCACGAGCATCGGCGGCTGCGACCGGCAACCTACCACCGCTCCGGCCAGCGAGCCGCAGCCGACGGCGACCGCACCCGAACCGGCACCGTTGGAGCCCAGGGACGCCGACGACGCTCCGGACGCCCCCCGGACCATGCCGCGATCGGGCGAGGTATCACAATGGACCAAGACGCAGCCGATCGAGGTTGCCGCCGCCGACCGCCTGGCCGACTTTGTCGAGGACGCCGCCGTCCGGCGGGTGCTGGCTGGCTTCAAGTTCGATCGGCTGGCCCGCGCGACGTACGAATCGCCGCAGGCAACAGCGCGTGTTCTCCTGGCCGAGGCCAAGACACCGGCCGATGCCATTGGTGCGTTCAGCGTCCTGAGCCCCGTTTCCCAGTGCACGCCTCTGGTAGACGGCTCGCTGCGAGCGTCAGCCGTCCACGACGGTCGGCTCGTGCTGACGGGTTGGCAGAACAACGTTTTTGTCCGAATGGACTGCCAAGTGAAGGATGATGCAGGTCACCAGAGCTGCGAGGCACTACTCCGGCGGACACTTTTCGGCCTGCCCATGGCCGAGCCCCCGCTGCTGCTGCAAGCGGTCAAAGAGGTGCCGAATGAAGGCTGCCGATTCTGGGTCGTGCGGTCGGCAGCCATGCTGAGGCGGCAATCCAATCCGCGGCTCGACCAGATCGATCCGGCGGCGCTGAATTCGCGGCTCGGACTGTCCGGCGAGGCGATACTGACCGTCGTATCGGTCGAGCAGACGCGAGGAGCGGCTCCCATCATCATCTGGCTGGCGAAGTATCCCTCGCCCGCCGACGCGAAGGCGGCCGCCGATCGCTACGGCCAGGCGTTGGCAGACAACGGCCACGGGCTGGACGCGGTCACGCACATCGGCCAAGCCAAAGGCCGATGCCTCATGGGCACGTGGACGGCCGACCAGGAAGCCGCCCGCGAACTCGTCAAGCTGCTCGAGGAGGCCCTGCCCGAGAGCGACTGATGATCCTGCGAACGAATCATCCCCGTCGAGTAGCCGCGTGCGTGCTCGCCCTGACCGCCGCCATCACTGGCGGCACGCTCGCGTGGCGATTCCACGCGCAGCCGGTGCTCGTGCTCGGCCCCATGGTGCAGCAGGTTTCGACCGACAGCTTCGCGGTGTTCTGCAAGACGTCGGGTGACCCCGGGGACCAAACGTTCCGCGCGCCTGAGGCAGGCAAAACCCCCACCTCCCAACAAGTCATAGCAGAACTCTTCGAGGATGGCCGGGCCAAGTGTACGGGCACGGTGGTGCCGCTGTCGGACAACCGGTTCATCATCACGTTCAGCGGGCTGGAGCCGGCCCGCACGTACGATTATGAGATTCGCTCGCCGGCCGGCGTTCGGCTCGCCCGCTATACCGTGCGGACCGCCCCCGCGGACGACCGACCGTTTCGATTCGTGGCCCTGGGCGACACGGGTGTGGGCGACCGTCATCAGTACCGCATTGCCCGGCGCATGCAGAAGTATCGACCCGACCTCATCCTGCACACCGGCGACTTGATCTATCCGCGCGGCCGGCTCGAGGACAATCCGCGCAAGTTCTTCCAGCCCTACGGCGAGTTGCTGCCTGAGGTGCCGGTGTATGTGGCGCTGGGTAACCATGAATACCGCATGCCGGGCGTGGATCCACTGTCGGATGCGTTCGTGCTGCCGCCCAACGGCCCGGCCGGCGCCCCCGCCGAGCGAAGTTATTGGTTCGACTACGGCTCAGCCCGATTCATCGCCATCGACAGCAACAACGACGAGCCGTTCTTCGCCGAAACCGTCGCTCCCTGGCTCGATGAAGTGATGCGATCGGCGGGTGACCGCTGGAAGATCCTGTTCTTCCACGAGCCGGTCCACACGCAGGCGAAGTATCCGCCCGCGGACAAGTTGCTGTCGACCATCGTGCCTGTGCTCGAAACCCACGGCGCCCACCTCGTGCTCTGCGGCCACAACCATCTGTTCGAGCGGACGCACCCAGTCCGCGACGGGCGCGTGGTGGGTGAAGGCGAGGGGACGATATACGTTACGACCGGTGCGGGCGGAGCCAATCTGGCCGACGTCCGCCTGCCCATGCCCGATACGATCGCCGTCTGGGAAGACCGGGAGCACAGCTTCACCGTGGCTGACGTCACCCGCGACGTGTTGCGGTTGCGGCAGATCGGCGAGAGTGGCCGTCTCATCGACGAGTACCACATCCAGCGTTGACGAGGCGTATCCCTCCTGTCGAGTTGCATCGACAGGGATGCGCACTGCATGCGCAAAGAGTCGGCGGGGGCATGCCCCGCCGCGCGCATGAATGACGGCTCAGGTGTCAGCCGTTGAAGTACAGGTAGGCGGCGCCGATCAGTGCCAACACCGCACACGTGTGGATCACGTCCCACTTGTTCCAACTTGCACGAGTCGCCTCGCGGTCCTGGCTCGTGACGGTGGCATAAGTCAGGCCTTCCAGTTGGACGGGCGATGGTTTGTGGGTCAGGAGGCTCACCACGACGATCAGCACCGAGGCGGCCAGGAACAGGAAGATGCACAAGTACAGGAAGTTGACCGTGGCAAAATGATACAGCAGTGTGCCCGGCGTCAGGCGATGGCGGAACAGTTCGATGACCAGCCGGGCCATGCCCAGGACGAACCCGCCGATCAGCCCGGCCATGCAGCCGGCCAGATTGATACGCGGGATGAACAGCCCCAGGAAGAACACGGCGAAGATGGGCGGCGCGATGTAGGCCTGCACCGACTGCAAGTAGACGTACAACTGGTCGGAGATCAGGGCCATGAACGGAATCCAGGCCAGGCCGAGCACGACCATGACGCCGGTGGCCAGTCGCCCCACCCACACCAAATGCGACTCGGACGACTCCGGCCGGAGCTTCTTGTAGATGTCCATGGTGAACAGCGTGGCCGACGAATTGAAGACCGCGGCCAGCGAACTCATGAGCGCCGCCAGAAGACCGGCCACCACCAGACCGCGGACGCCCACGGGCAGGATGCTCTTGATCAGGATGGGGTAAGCCTGGTTGGTGTTCTCAAGGATGCTGCCGTCGATTTGTCCTTCCTTGGCCAGGGCAAACGCGATCATGCCGGGCACGATGAAGATGAAAAGAGGCAGCAGCTTGAGATACGAGGCGAAGATGGTGCCTCGTCGGGCCTGCTTGAGATTGGCGGCGGCCAACGTGCGCTGGACGATGTACTGATCAGTGGTCCAGTACCACAGTCCGACGATGGGCGCCCCCACCAGCATGCCGAGCCACGGGAAATTCGGGTCGTCGAGCGGCTTCCAGAGATTGAAGTACTCCGAGCCGCAGATTTCGTAGAGCCGGCCCCAGCCGCCGACCTTCCTGAGACCGATGAACAGAATAAACGCCGAAGTCACCAGGAAGATGATGCACTGGATGGCCTCGGTGTAGACGACCGCCCGCAGGCCGCCGAGCACCACGTACAAGCCGGTGGCGATGACCACGCCGACGGCTCCCACCCAGAAGTTGTCGACACCTTCGATGAGGTCCACCGGGAACAGCGCCTTGAACACGATACCGCCGGCGAACAGGCCCACGGCCACTTTGGTGAACACGTAGGCGATGAGGCTGACCACCGAGAGGAACCATCGGGCGGCCGGGCCGTAGCGCCGCTCGAGGAACTCGGGCATGGTGAAGACCTGGCTACGGAGATAGAACGGGACCATCACCCAGCCCAGCACGAGCAGGCACCACGCGTGCAGTTCGTAATGGGCCATGGCCACGCCGCTACTGGCTCCCGCGCCGGCGAGCCCCACCAGGTGTTCGGACCCGATGTTCGAGGCGAACAGCGACGCGCCGACCACGAACCAGCCCACATGCCGGCTGGCCAGGAAGTAGTCCGCGGACGAAGCCTGCCGCTGGAGAATGCTCCACCAGGCAACGATGAGAAGAATGGCGAAGTAGGCGCCGATGACGATCCAGTCGAGAAACTCCACGATGATGCTCCCGCCAATGAGCCGCGGGCGCCTCGCCCGCGCGGTGTCCCGTCCAGCGATGTCACACCAGCACGCACTCGATCCCCAGCAGTTCGCACAGCATCTGCCAGCGCCGGACCTGGTTGCCCAGGTGCAGACACTGATGATGCGTGCCGCCGAGCCGCAGCCACGAATCCATGCACGCCTTGATGCCCGTGTCGGGCCGGAAATGGAAGTATGGCATCTCCACGTGCGGCAGCTCCGGCGTATCGAGGATCGTGCCCTTGGCCACCAACAGCCGATACGAGCCGTCGTTGGTGGCCAGCAGATCGGTCAACGTGGCCTCGCCGGGAGCGGCCTGGAACAGCACGGTGGGCGGATTGTCCAGCGCGCCGATGCCCAGCGGCCGGTCGATGAGCCGGATCGGGCGATCCTTGCGGGCGATCTTCCAGTTGCCCTCGCCCATGTGGCTCATCAGAGCCGAGTCAAGATCGAAATCCATGGCGTACATTTCGGTGAAGTGGGCATCGGGGGCGATGGAGTGGCCGGCGGCGACGAGGCTGCAGCAGGTGGTGTCGCCTTCGGCCGCGTAACCGTAGCCCTTGGCCAGGAGGTTCGACGCGGCCAGCATGTGGAGCTGACGGAAGCGGCCGTCGTCCGCCACCGCACCGAAATAGATGCTGAACCCGTCGTAGCCCCCCTGCTCGAGCAGGGCTTGGATGCCGACCTGGAATCGGGCGGCGTACCGGTGGTTCTCTTCGCTCAGCTTGGGATCGATCTCGAAGTTGCGGCGATCCTCGTCCATGGCCGCCTTCACGTCGGCGTCACTGGCGGCCTCGCACAGCCGTTGGACGGTGCCGAGGCTCACGTGGTCGATCTGCGGACCGATCTTCCGCATGAACTGGGCGCTGTCGGTGAGGATGTCGCCCATGCCCGGCATCTGGCCGATGGTGGCGATGCGCATGCGCCGCAGGCGCTGGCAGGTCTGGGCAGCGTGAGCCCAGTCCTGTACGAAGAGGCGGAAGGCGTCGGATCGCCAATCTTCTGTGATGATCGGACAGGGAATCCGCGACCGCATGATGGCATTGGCCGTGTCCTGCGCTCCGTGGATGCCCTGGTTATAGGTGAGGTCGGCCATGTCCCACTTGGCCGTCACGTTGCGCTCGGGCTGGATGTTGGCCAGCATGATGGGCAGGTTGTTCTCGCGGAGCGCCTGCACCGTGCGCAGCGCCGGGCCGTACGTGAGCATCATGATGAGGATGCCGTCGAGCCCTTCCTGGTTGAAGTGCCGCACGCGGGCTTCGATGTCGGCCCGATTGCGGGCGGCTCCGGGGAAGTCGACATCGACCACGTTGGCCAACTGAGCGGCCACCGCCCGGGCATACTCCTCCTGCCGTGCGGTGATACCGGGCAGGAAGTTGTCGTACAGCTCCTGCATGATGCCGAGCAGTCCGATTCGAGGTTTACGTGCGTCCAGCAAGGCAAATACTCCTTCGTGCCACCGCCGTTCGTTGTCCTTTCCTTCGCCGCGTCGCCACGTCTCCGTGTCGCCGCGTCAATCTTTTCCCCGTGTCGCCGCGTGAGTCTTTTCCGATCTCACCCTTGCCCGTATCGCCCGTGATAGCGTGCGTACCACTTCTCGGCCTCGTCGGACGGAATAGGCGCGGGTCGGCCGATCTGCATGGCCAGGTGCACGGTCTTGGCCACGTCCTCGGTCATGATCGCGGCTTTAAGCGCCGCCCGGGGTGTCGCCCCCCAGGCGAACGTGCCGTGGTTGCCCAGAAGAATGGCCGGCGCGCGATTCTTGTATTTCATGATCGCCTCGCCGATGTGGTCGCCCTCATTGTCCACGTACGGCGCGCAGGGAATCTCGGCGCCGAACTCGTCGGCAATGGCCGTGAGGCAAAGCGGGATGGACATCCCCACTGCCGCGAACGCGGTGGCGTAGTTGCTGTGGGTGTGGATGATGCCGCCGACGTCGGGCATCTGACGGTATAGGTAGAGGTGATGCGGCAAGTCCACGCTGGGCCGCAGACGTGAATCGACCACCTTACCCGTCTCGAGGTCCACCTCGACCAGATCGGCGGGCGTCAGCGTGTCGTAATCCACGCCGGAAGGCTTGATGACGAGGCGTCCGCGCGAGCGGTCCAGGCCGCTGGCGTTGCCCGAGTGCATGGTCACCAGCCCGGCCTGGGGCAGCATGCGGTTCGCGTAACACACTTCTTCCCGCAGTTCGGCGAGACTCATCGCCCCTCCTTCCGAGCCCGGTCGCGGATGACGATGAGGTTTTTCATCACATGGGCCAGGTTGCCCTGGAACTCGCGTGTGCCGAACGCATCGTGCAGCACACGGTAGAGCTTGTACAGCTCGGCATACGTTTTGACCGCCGCGGGATCGGGCTTGTAGACGCGGGACGGCTCGCGGATCATCGCGGCCTGGGCGTCCTGCGTCCGCTTGTACGCCCCGCCGACCACCGCGCCGAAGATGGCTGCTCCCAACGCGCAGGTCTGGGACGACGAGCTGATCTTCATCGGCCGGTTGCACACGTCGGCGTAGATCTGCATGACCATCGGGTTCTTCTCGGCGATGCCGCCGCAGTTGACCACCTCGCGAACCTTGGCTCCGTACTCTTCCAGCCGGTTGATGATGGTCAGGGCGCCGAAAGCGGTCGCCTCGATCAGGGCGCGGTAGGTCTCGGGCGCGGTCGTCTGCAGCGTCTGGCCCACGATCAGGCCGGTGAGCAGCGGATCGACCAGCACCGTCCGGTTGCCGTTGTTCCAGTCGAGGGCGAGCAGGCCCGAGGCACCGGGACGCAGCTTGGCCGCCTCGCGGGTCAGGTTCTGATGGGCATCGCCCTTGCCGGTGTACTTTTCGGGCGTGGCGTGGCGAACGAACCAGTTGAAAATGTCGCCCACCGCCGACTGGCCCGCCTCCAGGCCGTACATGCCGGGGATGACCGAACCGGGCACGATCCCGCACAGGCCCGGGATATCGGGCAGTTCGCGATTCATGGGTGACACTAAAATGTCGCAGGTGCTCGTGCCGATGATCTTGACCAGCCGGCCGGGCTTGATCCCCGCGCCCACGGCCCCCAGATGCGCATCGAACGCCCCGACAGCCACGGCGATGCCCGCGGGCAGGCCGACCTTCGCCGCCACAGCCTCACACAGCCCGCCTGCCTTACGGTCGGACGGCACGGCGGGTGTGGCGTAACACTGGGCGATCCGGACCAGGTCGGGCTCGATGGAGTTCAGGAGCTTGACCGGCAGACCGCCCCACCGCTCGTGATACATGGCCTTGTGGCCGGCGGCGCAGATGCCGCGCTTGAGCGTAGCCGGATCGCAATTGCCCGTGAGATACGCCGGGATGAAGTCGGCGAGCTCGACGAAGGAGGCCGCGGCCTCGAAAACCTTCGGCGCCGTACGCTTGCAGTGCAGGATCTTCGACCAGTACCACTCGCTGGAGTAGGTTCCGCCGCAGACGGCCAGGTATCCTTCCCGGCTCTTGCGGGCAGCGGCCGTGATCTCCGCGGCCTCCGCGTAGCTGGTGTGATCCTTCCACAGCCAGGCTTGGGCGGCAAGGTTGCGGCGGAACTCCTTCTTCATGGCCAGCGGCGTACCGTCACGGTCTACCGGAATGGGCGTCGAGCCCGTGGTGTCCACGCCGATTCCGATGACGTTCTCGGGCTTGAATCCGCGCTTGCCCTTCGCCGCTCGCAACGCGCCGCCGACCGACTTGAAGAACCCCTCAATGTAGTCGGCCGGGTTCTGCCGGGCCAGGTTGGGATCCTTGGGGTCCAGCAGGATGCCCGCCTCACCGCTGGGATAGTTGAACACGTGCGAGGCGAGCTCCGCGCCGTTGTCCACGTCCACGATGATGGCCCGCACGCTGTTGGTCCCGTAGTCCACACCGATCGCGAATCGCTTGCCGTTTCTGTTCTGCACTGTTCCTGTCCTCTCGGGTTGTCCGGCAGCGCGGCGTACCCGCCCGTACGAGAAGATCGCGCAGGCTCGCACCCGCGGCTCGCCGTATTCCGTCGCTGCTTCGGAAGTGCAGAGCTTACCGCCAGGTCCGCCCGCGCGGCAACCCGGCGCGGACGCCCGGTCGAGGGATTAGCAGGTTGGTTGTCGTTTTGAGGGATCCCGTCAGGATCGCGATCGCCGCTCACGCGAGCGGCTGATCCAGTATTGGAAGGCCTGGAGAAGTACGTCCACTTTGCTGGAGGTCTGCAGCTTGCGGTGAATGTTGGTGATGTGCAGTCGCACGGTGGCCTCAGACACCTGCAGCTCGTCGGCGATGGCGGCGTTTTTCATGCCCGTGCACAGCAGGCACACAATCTGCTTTTCGCGGGGAGTCAACTGCCGGTCTTCACAGAACTGAGAAACCGCCTGCTTCAGCTCCTGGTCAGGCGTCCAGCTCGGTTCAGGCTTTCCTCGGTTAATTGCTGCCTCGCGCATAGATGCACCCAAGACTGCTAACCGTACTAGGTCACTGCACCTCCGACAACCTAGAGAATGAGCTAATCTAAGAAATCCTCACCCCGATCGTCGGCTCGCCTACGCCCTCAATTCGGAAACGAAGAGTGACTCGGCACGCCATCGAACCCAACGTTGCTCACGCCGAGCGCTGCCGCCGCTGGCGTCACCGCGAGAGGTCAAGCTTGGCCGGTCAAAAAGAAACGCAGCCCGCGCGACGAGTTCGCGGGCTGCGCTACGATGATCGATCGCTCAGTTGTCGAGCGGGCTTTAGTTCCGGGCGAAGGCCGGGGCATCAAACGTGAACGAGTACGTCAAACTGGCCGAGAAGTTGTCCTCCTGATCGTCCCCGTCGAGCGTCCAACGTGTGCCGAAGCCCAGGCCGTGATGCTTGGTGATGGCCCACATGCCGCCGAACTCCATCGAGTGCTGGTTGCGGTGGCCTCGGTATTCGCTCGTCTCGTGGATGTAGTCCAGCATGAGCGAGAGATTGTCGGTGACCAGGTACTCGGTACCGGCGACGAAGCCCCATTGGAAGTCGCGCAGATCGCCAGGATGCTTCTTCTCGCGGGGCATCGGGCTGTCGCCCGAGGCGACCTTCAGGAACGGGTTAAAGTGCACGCGCCAGCGATCCGTGAGCGACTTGGTCACGAGGCCGGTCAGTTCCCAATCCAAACCGCTGCCGCCTTCGCCGGTCGGAATGAACAGCGTGTTACGCAACGCGAACGCCGGGGCCCAATCCTTCTCTTCCCACAGGCGCCACTGCCAGCCGAACTCGGTATTGAAGTTGCCCTCGGCATCACCATCGCCGAGCAACCACGGCATGGCCAAACTCAGCTGATGGTTCGGAGCGATGCCCCACTCGCCCATCACGAACAGACGAACATCATCGTCGGTCCCGTCACTGGAGGTGGCGTAGGTCACCGTGTGCAGAAGCTGGATTGTGCCCGTGTCCTGAGGATCGGCGCTGCGCATACGAACCGGCGCCCAGATGTCCCACTCGCTGCCCATGCCGACGGTCGCGGGGCGTTCATGGCGTTCAACCTGGGTCTCGACTTCGACCGTGGCGGTCTGTGGATCCGCCTGGGCCAGGCTCAACACCGGCGTCTCCTCGAAAGCATATCGGTCGGCTGAGTCCCCCTGCCCGTTCGCCACCGATGTCACCAGCAAGGCAGAAACCGCCACCGCCGAGATTGCGCGTAAAAAAACCATTCCATCTCGCTCCAAACAGGAAACCTGAATGTCACCGATCAACGGTCCGCCTGGCACTGACGCTCAGGCCAGTGCCGAATGAGTGCATTGCATTCTAAATGGCTCTGGCGGGGTGTCAACCGGAAATGAGAAATGCGGTATGGCAGACTTACGTAACTGACGGTCATCCGCCTCGTGTATTGCGCAGCCGCGGATGATAGCGCAAAAGTTGCCGATTGGCAGCGCCCGCGGACTGCGCCGGATCGTCCAAAGCCGCGCGCTTCACGGACGCGACTGCGCGGCCATGTGCGAGTAACTCGGGTCTCCTTCCAGCCGATTGGCCAACGCTACACCGTCACCTCGCGAACGTTGACCGCCCTGCCATCGATCGGTACTGTAGGGGATTGCAGAGAACCAAGCTGGAGGCGTGCCCGAGCGGCTGAAGGGACCGGTTTTGAAAACCGGCGTACGCGAAAGCGTACCGGGGGTTCGAATCCCTCCGCCTCCGATGGCAGAGCCGAGAACTGGGGAAGATTCTCCGCCCGCTCGATCTCGGGAACGGCGGCATCAGGCGCAAGACCGTTCCGAGAGGGATCGGCCGGGGAAGCACGCTGCATGTATAAGGAGACGGCGGGGTCAAGCCCCGCCGCTCGCTGGATGCTCCAGATCCCGGTCCCTAGTCCCCAGTCCCCAGGCCCTTGCCTTTCAGCTTGCGGACGTTGGCTGCGAACTTCGCGTCGTACTCGGCCTGGAGCCGGCTGCGCAGGCCGGCGTCCGCGGTCAGCACGACCATGCGGGTCAGGTCGAGCCTACCCAGCTCCAGGCTCACCGCGCCGTTCCCGGCCGGCTGATGCTTCACGTCGAGCAGGCCGTCGGCGGAGACCTCGAACACGTCGGCCGTCTTGATCCACGCCGGCGGCGAGACCTTCACCCGGGTGTTGAGCCGGGGCTTGTACACCGTCCCCAGCCGATCGGAGGCCAGGTTATCGTTGACCACCAGCAGGATCATGGTGTCGCCGCCGGCGAGCAGCGACCGGCACCAGACCATCTTCGACGACTCGACCGGCACGCGGGCCGGACAGCCGATCGCCACCAGGTCGCCCACCGTCCGGGCTTCAGCGCCGAGCAGGCCGATCTCGGTCCACAGCGGCTTCATGTCCTCATGACCCACGCCGTGATACCGATCGTACTGGCAGTACCACCAATACGAAATCTGCTTGGCTCCCGCAGCCAGCGCGTAGTAGACCTCGACCCGCTTCTCCTCCGGCGTCGGCCCGCGGTACGGCGTCTCCTCGGGCGGGAAGTCAAACTTGCACGTGTGCAGGATCAGGTGCATGGGATTGGGCGCGCCGGCCGACTGGTAGATCTCGCCCACGGCGTAGACGTAGGTCGGTTTGAGGTACGCGCCGAGGTTGGTCGGGTCGCAATGCCAGACGCTCTGTACGCCCTCCTGGTAGTACGGGTCTGCACAGGGAATGTCCGGCAACTGGGCGTACATGTACCAGTTCTCCGGCTTGTACGTGTTGTCGATGTTCAGGAGTAGCGGCGTGGCGGCCTGGTCCTTGCGGCGGAACAGATGGCAACGGTCCACCAGCCACTGGGCCAGGCTGCCGAGACGCTCTTCGGGCGGCAACATCTTGCTGGCGAAATCCGCCGCGTCGGGTTCGTCGGTGAGGAAATAGAAGATGGCCGGATGTTGATCGTTGATCCAGTGGAGCATGCGGCGGATGCCCAGTCGCTCGAGCATGGCATAACCCGCCTCCGAGTGCATGAACTCGTTGGCCGCCCCGGGGCAGTGGCTCATGTGCAGGTTGATGTTGTGCAGATGCAGGTCGTTGAGGAATCGCGGCCCCACATCCTCGGGCGTCCCTGAACCGTTGTCGCATCCCCACATGCCGTACAGGAACCCAAGCTGCCAGGCCCCCAGTCCGGCCATGGCCACCGTGCCGTCGGCGTAGTCGGCACGGAACACGTGGAACGAGCCGCGGGGCACGGGCCGATCGAGGACGATCGTCGCGGCCACGGTGTCAACTTTTTCATCGGCGACGATGCGCGAGCGTGCGGTCACATCCCGGCCGTCGAGCCAGAGCTTCGTCGGAGCGATGCCCTTGCCGCTCGGGTGCCGCAGGTAAACGTACGCGGCGTCGAGCTCGGGCGAGAAGCTGATGCTGTAGAAGCGCGGTTGACGCTGCGACGATCGCAGCTTCATCTCGACCGTCTTGCCGCCGACGGGCACGCCGATGGTCATCTCGTCCACTTGCGGCTGACGTCGCAGGCGGATGGTGACCTCGGCCAAACCGCCCGGCGGAATAATCATCGGTTCGACCTTCCACCAGACCGGCGTGCCGGCGACCGTGAGCTTCTCGATCTGCTCGGCAGGCAGCTTGGAAAACCGCAGGCTCGACGGGTATTTCTCATCCCCGCGCACGCCCTTGTAGGGACCCTCGGGCGCGACGCCCTTGGCCAGGCTGACGCCTTGCAGGAAGACGTCCTCGACCTGCAGCGGCCGGTCCGTGCTGTTGCGGAAGTACGCGAACAGGTAGCCGCCCAATGGCATGTCGGCATGACCGTAGCGAACTTTGTCGCCGTTCTCGTCCGTCCACGGCCATCCCTCGCGCCACAACGGCGCGAACTCGGGATAAGCCACATCCGGCAGGTACACGGCATGGATGCTGCCGTCGGAGCCCGGTGCCGCGAAAGCCACCGCGCCGACCACGGATGCCGCGAGCGCACCACCGATGATCAAGTTGGTCTTCATATGCGTATCCAGTCTCCCCAAGAGCTGTCAGCCATCAGCTCTCAATTTTCAGCGGTCGGCCGAGCGTCCGGGTTACACTCACAACTCAGAGCTCCTCGAACCGGAATGCGAACACATCGGCGTCTTTGAGCACGAATCGCAGCCGCACCGGCTTGCCCGCCAGCGAGCCAACGTCGGCGCCGTTCTTCCATCCCACCGGCCGTTCCAGCTCGTCGCCGAAAATGCGCGGGCACTCGGCCAGCGTGTAACCCGGGATGGGCTTGCCGTCGACGTCCTGGATCTCGACGAGCACGTGAGCGACGGCCGACGTCGAGACGTTCAAAACCAGCCGATTACCCTTGAAGATCAGCGGCTTGGTGACGACCTCGCCGCCGTCGTAGCCCGCGTTGATGCTGGCGAAACCATCGAGCCGCACCGTGCCTCGCCGCAGCGAGGGGATGCCGTCGGCGTCCTCCTGCCAATAGATCGACAGCTCCGACGGGCTCGTCTGCAGGATGCCCCATGCCGGCGTCTGGTTGATATGGGCGTTACCCCAGTTGTGCGGTTCCAGCCCCGGCCGGATGAACGCTTCCATGAAGCAGCGATGCCAATGCTGCCCGTCGTGACTGGACATGAACACCGCGTCGGAGAAGCCGTCGGTCTCGCGCGGCACGAAACCGATGACTTTGCACTCGCGGGGATGGACGAACCGCATGGGCAACCCGATGTACAGCCGCGGGTTCCGCTCGTACTGGAAGATGCCGTTGGTGTAGAAGTGCTCGGTGGGCACGGGGCCGTAGTCCAGCAGCTCCGACTTCGTCCAGTTCACGAAATCCTTGGACGTGCAGCGAGCCACATTCTTCTTGCCGTCCTTGGTCTCCCGCACGTAGCAGACGTATTGCTTCTGCACCACGTCCCAGAAGGCCGTGTTGTGCGAATCGAACGCCCCGTGTGTGATGATGGGCTCCTTGCGAAGCGGTTTGAAGTGAATGCCGTCGGCCGACACGTATGCGGCCAGCGTCTTGCGGTCGTCGGTCTCGCCGGGCAGGAGCGTGACGTCGCAGGTCACGGCCTTGTAGCGCTGGTCGGGCCGACACGCGGGATTGCGGTCGATGAAGGGCGAGAAGTTGTGCGCTTCGTGGAACGCTTTGGCCTCGGCGGTGAAAAAGATGTTGTTGTCTTTGGAGCCCTTGCACTCGATCAGGCCGAGGTTGGGCCGCGTCCAGTGGATGCCGTCGTCACTGAAGGCGACGCAGGTGTACTCGCGGTCGGTGTTGCCGAAGCCGCGGTAGTACATCCGGTACTGCTCGCCGTCCTTCAGCATGGTCACATACGCGGAGTTGTTGCCTTCCCAGGGAGCGTCGAAGCGAAACACGACTTCGCGCCGGACGGGGCTGTGCAACTTCAGCCGGGCGTTCTTCATCTCGTCGATGAGCCAGTCATCCACGAATAGTTGCCAATCCGAGCCGACGTCTCGCGGCCCCTGCGAATCCCGGACGGGCGCCGCCGCGCGAGTCGCGTTGATTCCGACCGCCAGGCACGCGGAAAACGCCCAGACGATCCCACAAAACTTGCTATAAACCATCGAGACTTCTCCTCCAGCCCCAAGAAGAGCCCTCACCGCCGGGCCGCGGCCAGTCTACAAGAACGCCCCAAATCTGTCCACAAAGTCAGATGCTCACCGGCTCCGTCCGGCGGGCACAACCGCACCACGAACGCGCTGGTCCGAGGCAGTCTGGCGATCGGACGGTGTAAACTTTTGACACTCCGAACGGCAATACATAGCATGGAGGGTTCATGGTAACCGTCTGATACCGAAGCGGGCCGCTGCTTGAATACGCCGTGTCGTAACGGCCGGTGTGGTTTTGCGCGCAGCTTGCTTCGGACCTACCCGCGCTTTCGATCCCCCGTCCAATCCAAACGAGTCACCATACACAAAATCGCACGCCGCCCGAACAGGCTATGCGTGCACCGAGAGAAATACTGCCATGAACGACCACGAACGAAACGACTTTTTCTACGAGATGTTTCACCCCTCACTGGCTCGGCTGGGGCCGGGAAGCGAGGCCACCACACTCAGGGCGCTGGATTGCATCCGCGCGGCCATGGCCCGGGACGAACCTCGCCGCCCCGCGACGCCGCTGCGGATTCTCGATCTCGGCTGCGGGACGGGACCGCAATCACTCGTGCTGGCCCGGCATCTCGATGGCCGAATCCTGGCCACCGATCTGCAGTCGGCGAATCTCGAAGCTCTGCGCCGTCGGGCCGAGGCCCAAGGCGTGGCCGAGAAGATCGAAACCCGCGTGCACGACATGCGGACGCTCGAGTTCCCTGAAAGGTCGTTCGACCTGATCTGGAGCGAGGGCGCGCTGTTCTGTATGGGCTTTCGCGAAGGGCTCGCACGCTGCCGCAACTGGCTGAGCCCAGGCGGGTTCTTTGCCGTCAGCGAGTTGTGTTACCTCCGGCCTGATGCGCCGCCGGAGTGCCGCCGGTACATCGAGGGCGCGTATCCGGCCATCACCGACGTCGAAACCAATCTGTCAGCGATGCGGGAATGCGGCTACACGGTCATCGATCACTTCGAGTCCCCGGTAACCGACTGGCTCGATGAGTTCTACAACCCGCTCGAACGCCGGCTGAACCTGTTGCGGGAACGGCATGCCGGCGACGCCGAGCGAATGGACATGATCCAGGGCATCCAGGCGGAGATCGACAACTACCGTCAGTACTCGGCCTATTACGGCTACGAGTTCTTCATCCTGCGGCGATAGGCCGCGAATGCCCGCCCCTCGCATGTAACAACCCCGGCGTGAACGCCCTCACGCCGGGGTCGTTTGCTGAACGCGCGAACGCATCTGCTCGCATGAAAAGGCGCGAACCACAGAGGTCGCAGAGGAGCACAGAGGCGAGCATCTCAGCTTTTCCTCTGTGACCCCTGTGGTTCATCAGGTCGAAGGAGCGTATCACCTCGCCTGTCAGGGCCGACGACATCAGATCCGTCCTCCCGAGGCCTTGTGGCGGCGGGCGGATCAGGCGCGACTTGACCAGTCGCGGTGCATGCAGTCGAGGCGGGCACGGTCGAGCGGGCCGGCCAGGACGGCGACACGATAGCTGAGGGCCAGCGTCTGGCCCTTCGGCAGGCGCCACGGTTCCTTCTCGTCGATCCAGAAGAACGGCGTGGGCGAGGCGAAGCCGTAGTCGCGGGTGAACCATTGGCACGGATACCAGGGATTCTGCGGATCATCCATGAGCACGATGGACTCGGTCTGGCCGAAGCGGACGCCCTCGAATCCACACCAGGAGGCGGGCTGGCCGAAGGTCGCTTTCTCGCCGGACTGGCCCGCGGAGTTGAGCAGCCGACCGCCGCCCAGCGGCGCCAGTCCCCGCGCCGCGCGAACGGCAAAGAGCGAATGGTTGGTCTTGGTAATCTGGATATCCGTCCGGGCCGTCAGCGCGATCCGGCAATCCAGGATGCGCGTCGATGCGTCGGGGGCGGTGATGCGATAGGTACGGCGATCCTCGATGATGGGCTCGTCATCGCCCCGCCGCCAGTCGCACACGTCGGCGAGCAAGACCGCGCGTTCGTCGGCCGATTCGATCCTGGGGCCGCGCGAGACGATCTGCCCGCGGCTCAGTGCGTCCTGCCAATAGTTGCCCCCGTTGACGTGATCGCAGCCGAAGAACAGCGACCGATGATGCGGCCAGGGCACCGACGATTCTTCCGTCACGCTCATCCCAGTGGCCGGCCCGGTCAGCGGATAGAAGTACGGATACTTCTGGTCCGCCCCGGCGCGGTAGCAACAGAAGACGGCGTCGTCGATTCGGACCCAAATATTGCGATCGCATTGATAGGCGGACAGTACGCCGCCCGGACGGTTCGAAGCTGGAATGTCCGCAGGGGGCGGCGTCTGCCCGGCCGCGTTGCCGACGGACCGCAAAGCTATCACCCCCACTGCCGCCGTCCCGCCTGCCTTGAGCGCATCCCGCCTGGAGAGCTTGGCGTCCATCCTGCTCGCTCCGCTGATGGAGTGTGGTCGGCACGCCGGCGGGCTACTCTTCCTCAGCCGGCACGACCGACAGATCGATGATGACTCGCTCGGAGTTCTCGGGATCGAGCCGCAGCGTGTACACCAGGAGCGAGTCACAGCTGTAGTCCACGCCCAGCAGCGACACGACCGGATCGGCCCGGACGGCATATTTCTCGACCGCGTTGGCGTCGGGATCATCCAACGGAGCAGCGGTGAAGTAGATGCCCGTCCGCAAAGCGGCTTCGATCACCGGCGCGTTGTTGAACGGCTGGAGGTCCGCGGCCTGAATGCGATTGATCAACGTCTGGCCGCCCAGGCTGAAGACGCGGCCGCAATTGACCGCGAAGCTCCGCCGCGGCGTAACGGTGTCGGGATCGAGACCCCGGTTGAAGGGCGTCGGGTCCTGGTCGGGATCGACGGCAAACTGACCGTAGATCGGCTCGGAGGTCTGATCCTGCGGATCGTACGACCCGAACGTGAAGATGGCTCGATACGGAGTCTGGTTGTCGAAAACCACTTCGATCGTGCCGCGTCCGCCGGCCGCGCCGCTGCCCAAGGGGTAAATGGAGTTGATCCAGATATCCTGGCACGAGGGCAACGCGACCAGCAAGAGCAGCCCGACCAGTGTCCGTCCCCAACGCTTGGCTTGTTTCATCGTGTCACTCCGCCATCCGGGATTTCCGGTCCATTACACACCCGGGCGTGCCAAAACGCAACGGCCGAAACGTCACCGCCGGCTCGAGGCGAGCCGGCCGACAAAACCTTGCGCCGGTCCGCCCGGCGCGACGCGTTTCGCAATGGCGCGTTTTTATATATCGGCGCCGCTCGCCGGTTTTCGCAAATATGGGCTTGGGGGGCGAGCATCTTGCCCACCTCGGCGGTGGTAGGGACGCTCGGCGAGGAACCAGGCGCAAAGGGCGCGGTATCGTTCAAGTGGAGAGAAAAGCTATCGGTCCTACGGCTCCAGCGAGCAGTGGCTGCCCAGCCAGGCGCGGGGAATGTCGAAGTCGTCGGGGCCGTCGACGCCGAGGTGCCGATGAGTCGAGCTTTCCTTGGAAGGCGGCGCGGCCAGCGTGCCCCCCACCGTCCAGCTCAGCATGGCCGGCGAGTCCTGATAACCCATGGGACAGACGGAAGCGTGCAATCGCGCGTGCTTGAACCACTGATCGCTCATGAGGCGTCGCGCCGTCGCGGTCACGTCCATGATGTCGTCGGGATCGTGCGTGTGCCGCAGCCCCAGCAAGTGTCCGATTTCGTGCGTGGTCACGTTGGCCAGAGCCTGGGCGATTTCCTGGTCGTCGGGCTCGAAGGCGGAGAACAAGTGAAACGTCTCGGTGTAAACAATGGCTGCTTCGGAGACATTGTCGTTGAACGGGTCCACGCCGTCGGCCACGCCGAGCAAGTCGGGGTTGGCCGTGCCGAAGTAGACGATGGAGTGCGGGCCGGGCGGAACCGCGGGATCGGAAGCCAGGTAGATCTGAACGTCGATGCCTTCGTAGTCGGCCCGGACTTTCTCCAGCACGGACCGGACGATGACGTTTGTTCGTCCCGCGTAGCGAGAATCGATGGAAGCCGCATCAAATGGCGGAATGACTGAGAAGTGTCGGCCAGCCACCGTCACGCTCTCTGCCCCATCGAAGCTGAGTAGAACCAGTTGGGGACGCCGGGTCCGTCCATGATTGTTGCGGGTGAGATCCACCGTGGCGGCATAGGCGTTGGGCACACCCGCCTGCGGAATGGAAGCCACGAGGAAAAGGTGTTCGACCGGCTCGGGCACGAACAACGTCAAGGCTCGCGGCTGGTGCGAATTTTTGGCGCATGTTCGAGCCAGCAGCCGCTGGTACGGGTCGAACACGCACAGGCAGGTTTCGCCCTCGACGGGCGTTTCAATGGCCGCTTGCAGATAGTTGTTGTCGCCGAGCGGCCCCAGGGTGAACACGTCGTAGTCGTCGGGCGAATCGACCCGGCCTTCGATGCGAACGGACCGCGAAGCCGTCACGGCCATGCCGGCGGCAAAATCATCGTTGGGTTCCTGTTCCTCAAGTGCGCCGTCGTCGAGAGCCATCAGTTCGCCCGGCCTGGCCGTTTCCTCATTCCCGGTGGAGTCCACCGGAACACAACCACACCATGTCCAACCGATTGAAATCGCGACCGCGACACCCCTTCTACCTTTCAATTGCATGTGGGAACCCCGGCCCGCACGAAGGTCGCGTTGCGCCGGTGCAGGCCGGTGAACTTATAGATTGCAGCGCCACCGGTGTGGCTCAGTGTGATACCCGCCCGGGTTGGTCACTACTCGCGAGAATTCCCGAGGTGAATTGCGTGGCGGATGCGGCCGGCTGGCGTACCCGTTTGCAGCGCCCGCGTAAGATCAAAAGCTGCACCTTCTTAAGCGCGCGGATCGATCGGGCCGCCGGTCGCAACGCCGTGATCGCCCGCGGGTTGGTTCCCTAGGTCGTCCATGGTCGTGCTTCCTAACCCGCCGTCCAGACCTGGCGTTCAAAGGCCTGCCGATCGACAAATGCACGCGAGCCCGAGCGTGAGGCGGGCGGGAGGCCCGACGAGGCGAACGCGAAAGGCGGTGACCTGAATCGGGCCGGCCGGCAAGAAGCACACTGCATGTGAGGGAGATCCGAAAGGAGAGCACACTGCGCTGGATAGGCGACGGCCGAGGCAAGCCCCGCCGCTCGCGGGGGTTGCATGCGAGGGTCAGGTTGCGGGGTGGCCGAGAGGGCGGCGGCCATAGCCGTCGAGGCCGCCGATCATCCAGGACAGCGGCACGTGGCGGTGACCGCCCAGCGTGAGCAGCGTGGCAAAGAGAATCTTGATGTCGAGCCAGAGCGAGAAGTGCCGCACATAAGCCATGTCGTAGTAGATCCACTCGTGGAAGTCGCCCTGCGAGCGGTCGGGGGCGCGGCAAATTTGCCAAAGGCCGGTGATCCCGGGTCGCACGGACAAACGGGCCTGCCGCCACGCCACGCAAATCTGGTTTTCACGGAACGGTGACGGACGCGGGCCGACCAGACTCATGTGTCCGACGAGCACGTTGAACAGCTGCGGCAGTTCATCCAGGTTACTCGCTCGCAGCCACCGGCCTACCCGCGTCACGCGCGGATCGTTGGCGAGCTTGAACTGCGGACCGTCCACCTGGTTCTTGTCGAACAAATCGCGCTGACGGCGATCGGCGTCGGGCACCATGGTGCGAAACTTGAGGCATTTGAACTCCTTGCCGCCCCGCCGCTCGCGGATGTGCCCGAAGAGCACCGGGCCGGGTGAGTCGAGCCACACGAGCAAAGCGATCAGCAGGAGCAAAGGCGACAGAACGATGAGCGCCGAAGCCGAGACCAACACATCGAAGGCCCGCTTGGCCACCCGCTCGATCCGGCGGGCATCGTGGACCGGTGGTGCGGTGAGTTCCAGCGGCACGAAACTCGAGTCCGTCGGCGCCGCGACGTCATCGTGAACCGGACTATCCGGCGACGGCTCCGTCGAGACGCCGCGGGCGTCAATCACCTGATGCCGAACAATTGCCCCTCTCGGAACCGTCGTCCCCGGCAGCACCACCGCCTGGGCGATCACCGCCTCGTCCTCGATCTGCACGCCCGGGCCGATGATGGTCGGTCCCACGATGGTGACGTTATCGCCGATGACGACGTTCTCCCGGACGAGCACATGCGACACCAGACGAGCGGAGCGGGGAATCGTGCAGCCGCCGGCCACACGAACGCCTCCTGGCGAGGAACGGTAACCACTCGGTACGGGCCCGCGGCTCGCCCGCACGAGAACCTGCTCGCTGAACGCCAGGTAGCAGTCGATCTGCTGGAGATTAAGGATTCGGCAGGACACTGGCTTGTCGCGGGTGAGGACACCGCGAACGGTCAGTTGATGCCGCAACTCGCCGATGGAGTCGAACCGCACGCCCCAAAGCGCCCTTACCGGTACGACCGAGTACGCGATGGAATGGCCGGCGACTTCCGGCCAGTTTGCGGTGGCATAGAGCCGCTGCACGCGCCGAATCTGTCCGGCATGATCGGATTCGATGCGTTCGACGGCCCGATCCAGGCGGTTCCCGACGGCGATGGCATGCGTAGCGCCGTGGTACTCGCGTCCGGCGTCTCGCATCTCACGCGGATGGGGCCAGGGGGCCGGCCAGCTCCTCGTGTCCAGGACGACGAAGAGGTCGGAGCTGTCCAGATCCTCGATGACACGGTCCAGTTGCTCGCCGGTGACGCAGCGGACCGCCGGCCCCGCCTTGCCGAGTGACATGGGCACGGATGGTGCCGTGTCGGTCGTCCTCAGCCACACGACCATTCTCGGCTGCAGTTCCGCAAGCCAGGCAACGGCCTGTTCGAAGACCGAGGCCGCACCCGCCGGAAGCGCCAGCACCGACCAGTGCTGACCGTCGTCACCCACGACAGGTGCCGTGCTGTCGATGATGAGGGGAACGTAGCCCATGGACGATCAGAAAAGCAGTTGTACTCAACAAGCCACTCGAACCGCCGCCGGCTGCTTGGGCAGCCAGGTCGGGCTCCAGATCGTGCGGTAATCGTCCGCCGGCCGCCGCCCCGTCCAGAAGGTATCTCGCAATTCCTGGCCGGCCGGCACATCCGTACGTTGGGCGAGCAGGCAGTTGTCCACCACGGCGTTACGACCCGCACGGCAGAACGACCAGAATGTGGACCGGCTGACCACCGCCCCCTGCTCGAGATGGCATCCCGTGCCGATGGACGTTGGTCCGACCACGACGACGTCCGCTTCCAGCGTGCAGCCCGGCCCGATGATGGCCGGCCCGATGATGCGCACGCTCGGGTGAATCACGCACGCGCGGTGCACCCGGGCTTGGCCGACGGTCAGGTATTCGGAACCGCAAACGGCATCGAGCGATTCACAGATCATGATTCGATTGGCCCGCATGTACGATTCCAGATCCGTCACGCGCAAGACCTGCTCCGCGTGCACGCGGAACATGCCGACGCGTCCGCCCAATCGTCGCAGGTGCGGCAGGAGCGTCTCTTTGATGTCCTGGTATCCCGTCGGGGCGATGCGATCGAGCACTTCGCGAGAGAACAGGTACATGCCGGTGGGTTCGAGCGAGCCGGCCGCCCCGGGGCAGGCCACCACCGTTACCAGCGATCTGCTGCTGCGATGATGGCGGACGGCATCGGTGATGCCGATGCGCGGCACGATCATGCCCGACAGCATAAGGAACGTTTCGGCGTCGCAGTCGACGGCGGCATCCCGGAAGCAGCCGGCTGGGCCTCGGGGCATGACGTCGCAGTAGTAATCGAGCGAGAGGCCGAACTCGCGTCCATCGCCGAGGTGCCGCCGCACCGCGCTAGTGTTGCTGTTGGCGCAGACAGCCGCCGAGCGAATGCCCTGTGCGCTCAACCAATCAAGGCCATGGGCGATGATCGACCGGCCGGCGAGTTCCAGCAACGGACGACAGGAGATCTCGCCGAAGGCGTCACCGCCCCATCCGTGGTCGCCCGCCACCACCACCGCATGGATCGCGGCTGTACCGTCGCCGGGGTCCGCCGGCCTGCTCGCGGGCTGCGACTTCGGGCGGGTGGCGTCCGCCCGTGCCGGGTTTTTGTCGCGAGAACTCCGCCGAGAGAGCGGCGGAGCCACGGTCGTCGCCGTCCCGCCGCTCTGTTCACCGCCCCGGCTCCATCCCGCGCCGCCGCTGTCGGCCGTGGCTTCGATTGCATCCCCGTCACGATCGCTCATGATCTTCTCCCTGCCCATGAGTGGATGACTGTCCCCGTCGGCCCGTCCGTGCCTCGAGCCCGAGCCCGCCGGGCCGGCCGGCTCTCTGTCGCATCCAAGTGACTTTATTGTGTCACAAAGATCGACATGCTGGATGCCCGGGCCGCTCCGAATCACGAACCCGTCCGGTACCCTTTACGACTTGAGCTCGCCATCGCTTCACGGTCCGGCTGACCGCCTCGCGGACCGCGGTGCGACGGTTGTGGCTCCGCTGTTGCCTCTCGCCTTTCCACACACGTGATCATAAGTACGTCGGGCGGAACAAGACGACTCCGCCGCTGGCGACGCGCGACACACCAGGGAATTCAGGACCGGGCGGTTACGCCGGTCGGGGCCGCTCTTCTGCGGTTTCCGGCAAACCCCGAACGCGCAGCCGTCTAATATTCCCATTGTCACGAGCCCGCGTGATTTCCATAATTGTTGCATCGCGGGAACCGCTACGGAGCGGGACCTTAGCGAACAACGGCGCGGCCGGGATACGCGAGCTTCCAACAACTTCACTCTGTTTTGAACGACGTTTCGAAGTCTGCGGCGGGAGACCGGAGTTCCCGCATCAAGCGTTCGCCCTCGGCACCGGCGGGCGGGCACGGGAGCATCGCGGATGACGCTACGGGCACACGCGTGCGATTGCTGTGGGGCGCCGGCCCGCGTCCATGTCCTGCACGACATCGGCCAGCCGGGCAGCGTCCGTCATTACTGCATGAAGTGCGCTGACGGATGCGAGCCGAACGTCAGTTCCGGCTCCTTGAACCGCGGGGCCGCCCTCCTCGCCATCGGCTCGCTCCTGCTGAGCGTGTCGCTACTGGCCCGTGGATTCAGCATCAAACATCACGCGGGGCTGACGTTCTGGCCGACCGTCATGCTGGTTTCGGCGCTGCTCGTCGTGGTGTCGGGCCTGATGATCCGGCTCACCAGCCTTTGCTTGCTCGGCGTCTTTTTCGCGACGGCAGTGTTGGTCAGCGAGTATCTCGGGCTGCGAACCGAAACCGGCTTCGGTTTCGGCCCGATGGCGGCTCTGCTGGTGCTGGTTTTGATCACCGTGGCCGGCGTACTCATCCGGCGGAGTCCGCGGCCGGTGTTTCGCACTTCCGAACGAAGGCAGCAAGCGGCAGACGACTCGTCACGACGAGCCTGAATTGATTGCGGGAAAGGCCGGATCACGCTGTTCAGGGAACAGCCGCAGAACGACCCGGATTTCGGGGCCGGGCAAGTTGAGCATGAGTTTGAACGAGAATGACGTAACCGCCGCAGGACAGGAATCGGCCGTGGCATCCGAGTCAACGACTCCGATGCGCCCGAGTCCACCCCTGCCGATCGAACGAGGCGGACGTGGTGTGTTTTCGTTGTAACGTCGCAGGAGAAGTTCCTGCCGACCCGCATTACTCGTACCGGGGTGAACCGATGAACGCCTGCAATCATACCAACCAACAAACGGCCAGAATCCTGATCGTCGAAGACCATCCGGTCGTGCGGCGGGGGCTGGCGGAACTGATCAACGCCGAGCCTGATCTGAGAGTCTGCGGCGAGGCCGACGATGCACCGGCCGCCGTCCAGTTGCTCGGGCAAGTCCATCCCGATCTGGTGCTGGTGGACATCTCGCTCAAGCGCGGCAACGGTATCGACCTGGTCAAGCAGATCAAGGCCCGCGACGGCCAGGTGAAGATCCTGGTAACCAGCGTGCATGACGAGGCACTGTACGCCGAGCGAGCCTTGCGGGCCGGAGCAATGGGCTACCTGAACAAATCGGAGCCCATCCCGACGATTCTCAACGCCATCCGCCAGGTGCTGCGCGGCCGCATCTTCCTCAGCATGCCCATGGTCAACCGCATGCTTCAGAATCCCGTCCAGGACAACACGCCCGAGTCGCCGATCGCCAGCCTGTCGGACCGTGAACTGCAAGTCTTCGAACTGATCAGCCGTGGCCTGACCACGCGGGAAATCGCCAGCAAGCTGCTGCTCAGCATCAAGACCATCGAAACGCACCGGGATCACATCCGCATGAAGCTCAAGCTGAAGAACAGCACCGAGCTGATCCACCACGCGGTGCAGTGGTTCCTCGAAAGCAACGCCGCCCTGCGGATGGGCCACGAGGAAAAGACCGACGTGCTGGAGGAGCGGCAGGCCGCCTCCATCGGTGCGGTGACCGCGAACGGCAACGGCAACGAACCGGCGGGAATGCCGGCTACTTACGCCGTCCCAGAAGCGTCTCGATGATCTGACGCTCCAGCTCAGCCGCGGGCTCGCTCTCGGACGAACGGCTCGCGGGCCGCAGTATCTGCGCCTCGAGAGCCTCGGCCCCCAGTTCCTGCTCCAGCGATTGCAGGGCGCGGGCCACGGGTTCCTTGTAGGCGGCATGCGCGATGATGCGATCGTCGTGGTAGCCCGTCCGTTCAGCCCAGGCCCGAACGGCCTGAAGGTATCTGCCCAGCGAGGCCGCCAGTTCCCCCATCCGCGCCCGGCGATCATACGCTCGCTCGAACCGCAGCGCGTGAGCGTGGATCTCCAGCAGAAACGACAAGTCCTCCACCGCTCGCGCCGACCAATCGCCGATCAGGATCCCCAAGCTGCCAGGCAGGTCGGGCTCGTCTGCCAGCCGTCGCAGTTCACCGGCCAGCAAGAGTGACTCCATCGCGTCCTGTCGGCCCAACGACTCCCAGGCCCGCACGAGCTTGGCCGCATCCTTGGCGACCAGTCGTCCGGCTAATCGCCGCAACGTGTGCGTACCGTCCATGGGCCGGCCATCCTGCCAGGCGGCGTCACTCAGCCGGGCGATGTTGGGCAACTGAACCAGCGGCGTTTGGGCGTTGCCCTGAAGGGCGTCGAGGCCAGCCTCACGCGCGGTTCGGACGGCTGCGTCAATGCCTTCGAATCGTAACTCGGTGAGTGGTGCCGACGGTTCGGTCTCGACCAGGTTGTAGGGAAAGTAAGTGGCCCGATCGAGCACACCCAATTCCCGGCACACGCCGAAGTGTTCGGGAAGACACACGTGCAGCCGCCACGGCTCAGTCAGACGCTGCTTGATCTCCGTGAGCGTCCGCCGCCAGTTTGCCTCGCGGCTGTCCGGCCCCCAGCCGTACCACATCCAGTAGATCAGCGGCTGACTCGCCGGGCGCGAGCCGTGGCGGTCGATCAGGGCCCGATGGCCGACGAGAATCGACACGAAGTCGGACGGCGGACTGCCAGGCCAGCCGCCCGGGTCGTTGTCGATGACCCAGTAGCCGTCCGCGTCCGGGACGGCCCGATAGAGATCGCTTCGTGCTTCCAGGATACGCTGCAGCGCGGCCGGATCTCCCGGGTTCAGCCGCTTTTCCAACCGCCGGTATTCGCGTTCGGCGATGGGCACACCGCCCGCGTTCTCCGTGATGCTGTTGGGGCAACTGCCGATGAACACCTTCATGCCCCGCTCGTTGTGGGCGTAGTCGACGATGGCGGCGTAGCGCTCGAGGTACGCGCGGTCCTCGGCCGAGAGCGGATGCGGCAGAAGCTCCATCATCGGCCAGATCTGGACGGTGTTGAAGCCCAGATGCGTGAGCAGGTCCAAATAGCGCTCCCAGTCCTCGCGGTGCCAGGAGCGCAGGGCGTACGGATGGTTGTACGCCCAATGCAGATGGGCGTACATGCCGCGCGTGGCGAAAAGCGGTTTGCGTGCGATCCGCAGCGGGAGCGGCAAACATACGTCGCCATCGGCGATCTGCAGAAGGCAGATCAGCTCGATGATGCCGAACTTGAGCCCGGCCGCATCGCTGCCCGTGATCGTGATGGTGACACTCCCGTCATCCGTTCGCGAGTCGATCCGGAATGCCTCGGGACTGGCCGCGACCTCTCCGTGCCAGTCAGGACCCGACGCCGCAACAGTCTCAGAAGCGACCTTCAACTCAATTTCGCAGGTCGCCGATCCGGCGCCGGGCACGGCCGACGATCGGCTGGAGAACTCGAACACCACCTTCTGGAAGTCCTCGACGGCGCGGCTAACGAAACGTGGTGCATCGGCGGGGATGAGGATGCGAGCGTCGCGTACCGAAACGCTGTTCGCAGCGGAATCGGCTCGCGCCCCCGCCGTGCCGACCAGCAACGCGCTGACGACGGCCACCACCATCCGGCGCGGCCGGAGACAACGACCGCGTTCAGACGTGTGTAGTACCGCGAGAAATCGGTTACCATTCATGCTCGATCCGCTTTCCAGGAGGAAGTCGTGTTTGTGACTCTGTTCGCCCTGTTGTTTGCGGCCGGCCAGTGTGCCGGAATCGAAAGTCCGAGCTCTGCGCCCGCCATGAAGCAACGGTCCTATTCGACCGGGGTGCCCATTGTACAAGGCGGCGTCGGCTGCACCATCATTCGGCCAGCCGACCGCGGGCCTTGGCATGACCTGGCCGACTCGATCGCGCGTGAACTGCGCCGGCTGGGGGCTCGCGAGGTGCGCGTCCTAAACGATACGGACGTGATCCCCAACCGTCTGGACCCGCTCCCGCCGGCACTGGCCGACCAGCCTCTGATCCTCCTGGGGGACCTCGAGTCGAACCGGGCGTTCTTCCCGTTCTATGCCAACTATTACACATATTGCGACGCGGACTACCCCGGTCAGGACGGCTACGTGGTACAGACGGTCGTGCGACCGTTCGGCAACAAGACCAACTGCCTGATCGTGGGTGCATCCTCAATCGACGGAGCTCGCGCCGGCGTCGAACGGTTGATTCAGCGTCTGGCCGCGCTACCGCCGGGCGAGAATGTTGAATTGCCGTACTGCCAGGACGTGAAACTCGGCGCACGGCTGGAGGCTATCATTGAGCCGATCGTTGCGTCCGCCTTGGAGCAGGATGGGGGGCCGCCGCCCATCGGCAGCGATGGTTCGAGTACGCGGGCCTCCGGGCCTGCCGGTCTGCCCGCCGACGCGATCGAGTATGGCACCGCCCGCGACCGCTTCACCAGCTACGCCCACCTCTACTTCTACACCGGTCGCGACGATCTCGCGCAGCGAGCGCGCGACTGGGGCGTGTACCTGGCCCATCGCGGCGAGCCCGGCGAAAAAGGCATCCGTATCGCCGACTACACCATGGAAAACCTCGCCGCGGCCTGGCGACGGGTGAGCCCGGCCCCGGTGTTCAAGCCGCAGCAACGGCAACTAATCGACACCCGCATGTATGAGACGATCGAGAAGAACGCGACCGCCTGGTGGCGACAGAAGGGCGCCATTCCTGAGATTGGAGGCAGACATCACACCACCGGAATGCTCGCGTGGTGGACGCTGATCCGCTGCATGCTGGAGCTCAGCGAACCCAACGACGCCGCACGCACGCAGTTGCAGGAGTGGCGGACCGAAGCCGAAGGCTACCTCGATGGACTGCTGCGGCATTACTGGGACGACTTGGACGACTACCAATCGGCCGATTCCGCCCAGATCGCCGCCAGCTATGCGTTGCAAACCGGCAGACTCGAATGGTTTAACAATGGGTTAGCCCGGCGGGCGGCTCAGAAACTACTCGCCCTGACGGACAACCGGGGCTGGTACGTCGGTGTGCAAGGCTATGGTGAAGCCATTCCCGGGTGGGAACGATTCACGCTCAACGGCGGTCTGCTGCTCGGGGCGTGCGCGTTTGTATATGATGACAACAGCTATGATTGGCTCCTCCAACGATTCCCCACCTTGTCCTCTTCATGGGGAGCATTACAGCCCTGGGGCTTGCACCAGTACGCGACGAACAAGACCAAAGGCGCCGCCGCACCCGCATGGCTGACCGGCATGCAGGTTCTGCGGCTCACCCCCTACCGCTTCGACCTCCTGACAAAGGGCACGTTCCTCAATAGCCCGCTCATGGACGGATTCGCCGTGGCCGGCCTGCGGGTACCGTCCATCGATTCAGAGCGCGCCTTCGACAAGGTCATCTTCCGATCGAGCAGCCAACCCGACGGCGCGTTCCTGCTCCTGCAGGGCATGTCCGGCATCGCCCTGAGCACCATCGACATGAACTCGATCATCCGCTACACGGACCAGGGCCGGATCTGGCTCATCCACAACACGGGGCGTATGTCGTTGTTCTTCAAGAACGCGGTCTACGTCAGCAACGGATTGAACGATGAACCCGTGCCGGCCGCGTGCGAACTCCTGGCCCAGGCGGAAAGCGACACCGTCAGCATGGCCTCGAGCCGGCTGGCAGACTACCGCGGCACGGACTGGACACGCAACGTGCTGTTCTGCGGCGAGCGGTTCACTGTCGTCATCGACCAGGTCGAGGTTCGCAAGCCCGGTTCCTACGTCGTGAGCTGCGCCTGGCGCACGCCCGGATGGGCAGAACTCGAAGCTGACCGGTGGACGGCCCGCCAGGACGACGTGACCTTCCACGTCGTGCCGGGCGAGCTGACCGGCATGACCAGCGAACGCTTCACCAGCGGCGACGGTGCCACTCGGCCGACCGTCCTGCGCCAGAACCGCCATATCGACGCCAGGCCGGGCGACAGCGTGGTTCTTGAAAACCTCTTGTACACCGCCTCGCCGCGTCGCGAGCAGGTATGCGACGTCCGCCGTGTGGCCCCGGGCGCACTGGCAATTCGCGTCGCGACGCCGGCCGAGGAGCAGTATTTCCTGGCTTTCGCTCATTCGAATGGACTTGATCTGCCGGGCATCGGTTCTGACGCCCGGGCCGGTCTCATCGCACCGGACGGCATCACGCTTTCGGACGCGACGTACATCACCATTGGCGATCACCGCGAGCGTCGCGAAGATCGCGGTTCGCTGCACGTGAAGCTCGACGCTGCCACGCAATCGGACGTGATCAGCCTCGTTCGCGAGTTGTTCGCGAGCAGTGACCGTTCGGAAACCGCCACGCTCGCGACCACGCCGCCCGCCGACAACCATGGAACAAGCTTGGCAACGCTCTGGGCCAACGACGGCCCGGCCACGCGAGGCAAGCTGGTGGACGGCATCGAAATCACGTCGGCCCCGAACCTGCACGGTCTCTCGCTGTTGACCACCGACTGGATGCTTCCGACGCTCGTGGCCGAGCCCAAGCTTTCGCCGCAAGGCGGCAGCGGACTGACGTTCGAGACGCCCAAACACATTGGCGGCCGTGACGCTGGTCGGACAACGCTCGAACCGCTGCTGGATCCGCTGGCGGGCAGCGAATTCACCATCACGCTTCCCCGCTCGCTGACCGTCAGTGAGATCGAATTGACCGGCCGCACGGCAGGGTCTATCACCACACCCATGCCACCCGCCCGGCTCGACGTCGAGTTGACGTTCGACGCGCCCGGCACGCCCGAGCGAACACGAAAACTCACGCTCGACCGCGAGACGCACTATCACAACCTCTACAAAGGACATGCGTATGCCTTCGAAACCTACCGGGCCCGGGATCTGAACGAACCGGCGTCGTCGATTCGCGTGCGCGTACTCGGCGGGCCGGACGCGAGCATGCCGCTGAACGACGTGCGCGTCCGCGCGACGGACGACGGCTTCCAGCCGGTGCAGGTACGGGCCATGGACCTCGACGGTGACGGCCACGATGAACTGCTGTGCTGGGCGAAACATGGCGAGTTCGCTCTGCTCGATGCCACGGGACGCCAGCGTTGGCGCCGCGACTTCGCCACGGACATCCTGGCCGTCGATGCCTGGGACATCGATGCCTCGAGCGATAACCCGGCGACACGGACACGTGAGATCTTCGTCAGTCTTCAGGACTGGCGGGTGATCGTGCTCAACCTCGATGGCTCCGTGCGCTGGCAGGTCAACTGGGGCGACATGAAGCGAAAGACCGACGGCAAGTTCTATTCCGACGGCAGTCTGGTCTACGGCATGGTGGCCTGGCAGCCGGACGACGCAGCGGAGAAGGAAGTTCTGCTGACATCCTACTATTTCGCGGCCACGCTCGATCCGCGCGGCAACCTCCGCGAGTGCTTCCGACGTTCCGGTCATCACACACAGATTCGTGAAGTGCCGCCAGGGCTGCCCGGTGCCGGCGGTTTGGTGACGCGCAGCGACATCCCCTGGACCGGCCCCGTTCCGCTGGAGTGGCTCGACCCGCGAACGGGCAAGGTCGTCACATCGGTGAACGTGCCGAACGGTCCGGCCGTCCTCGTGGAGGTGGATGACTTCGACGGCGACGGTCAGGCCGAGGCCATTGTCGCCACCGAACAAGGTATCGGCCTGTATTCGGCCAACGCCCCGCAGCGTCGATGGGAGCAACTCGCCGAGGCCGCCCTGACCGGCGCCGCCGTCGTCCCCGGCTCGATGCAGCAGCCGATCCGATTCGCGTACGGCCGGCAAGACGGGTACTGCTTCGCCTTGGGCATTGATGGTCGCGTGCTCGCCCAAAAGCTCTTCGACGAGCCGATCCGAAGCCTCGCCGCTCTGATGGCGCAGGACGGCACTCCCTTGGCCGTCGTCGCCACCGGCACCGCGCTGCGGTGCGTCCGGCTGACCGACCTGACCGAGGTCCATCGACTGCCGGGGCAGTTCCAGTTGGTCACGGCCGCGCGGACGGGCAGCGGGCGCATCGTGGTCGCGGTCCGGTGTTCGGGCGAGGTCGTCGCGCTGGGGCTGTAACCCCACCTTGCCCGCCGCCGCCGGGGCGGGTAACCTCAGTGGATGATGAATGATTCCGCATCCACGCAAACCCTCTTGGACGCGTCGAAGATCCAGGCGACGCTGGAGCAGTTGGCCCGCGAGATCGCGGCCGACTTGCCCCCCGACACCCCCACGGCGGTCATCGGCATCCGCCGTCGCGGCGAGGTGCTCGCCGAACGGCTCATCGGAATGCTCCGCGACATGGGCCTGGAGGGAATCCGGCACGGCTCGCTGGACATCACGTTGTACCGCGACGACCTGGCCGAGCTCGGCCCGCAGGCCATCGTACGCCGCACAGAGATCGACTTCGATATCAGCGGCATGTACGTGATCCTGGTCGATGACGTCCTCTACACCGGGCGCAGCGCCCGGGCGGCCATGGACGCACTGATCGACCTCGGCCGGCCCAAGGCCATTCGTCTGGCCGTGCTCATCGAGCGGCCCGGCCGCGAACTGCCCATCCAGGCCGATTACATTGGCCTTCGCGTGCCCCAGCAGGACGTTCAGGTGACCGTCCTGTTGCAGGAATCGGACCAGGTGGAAGAGGTGCGGGTCGGATGAGCACAGACATGACCGATACGCAAGCCGCCACGCCCAACCCCGCCGCGACCGCGGCCACGCCCGGCTCCGGCGGATTTGTCTGGAAGCGCAAGCATCTGCTCGGGCTGGAAGACCTGTCGGCCGAGGAGATCATGCACATTCTCCGGACGGCCGAGAGCTTCCAGGAGGTCTCGACCCGCAGCGTCAAGAAGGTGCCCGCCCTCCGTGGTCGAGTGGTGGTCAACCTGTTCTTCGAAGACTCAACCCGCACGCGGATGAGCTTCACACTGGCCGCCCAGCGACTCAGCGCCGACGTGCTGGACTTCTCGCCCAAAGGATCGTCGGTGTCCAAGGGCGAATCGCTGCGCGACACAGTGCGCAACATCGAAGCCATGGGCGTGGACACGTTCGTCATACGCCACTCCGCCGCCGGCGCCCCCCACCACATCACGCGCTGCACCAACTGCCACGTGATCAACGCCGGCGACGGCCAGCACGAACACCCCACGCAAGGCCTGATCGACATCTTCACCATCCGTGAGCGCAAGGGCCGCATCGAGGGCTTGAACGTGGTCATCGTCGGCGATATCGCGCACTCGCGCGTGGCGCGCTCGAATTTCTGGGGGCTCACACGGCTCGGCGCGAAGGTGACGTTCGTCGGGCCCACCACGCTCGTGCCGCGGGCGTTCGAGCAGTTCGGCGCCAAAGTCAGCCACGATCTGGATGCCGCCCTCAAGGAAGCCGACGTGGTCAACATGCTCCGCATTCAGCATGAGCGAATGACCAGTCAGGTCTTCCCCAGCATCGAGGAATATGTCCGACTCTTCGGCCTGACGCGCGAGCGCATGAAAAAGGCTAAGCCCGACCTGCTGGTCATGCATCCCGGCCCCATCAACCGCGGCGTCGAACTGGCCAGCGACGTGGCCGACGGCCCGCAGAGCAGCATCCTTCGCCAGGTCTCCAACGGCCTGGCCATCCGCATGGCCGTCCTGTTCCTGTTGAATCAGGTCGGGAATGGCGAGGGGTGAAAAAGCAGGAGACAGAAGCCAGGAGACAGGAGACTGAAGAGAAGAGAGGAAGGGGAGCATAGACAGACACGGGACATGAGCGGGGGGAGGAATGCCGGAGAAGAAGGGCAACCCGCGAGAACCCGCGCGACGGTTCCAGGACTTGCTGGTCCGGTAAAAGGCACATCGTTTCGTACTGAATGTCTACCGTCTCACCCAGACGTCCCCGAGCCACGAGCTGTACGGGTTAGCCACGCAGTTGCGGCGGGCTGCCGTGTCCACCGCGAGCAACATCGCCGAAGGCTTCAAGAAGAAGGGCGCCACGGACAAAGCCCGCTTCATGAACATCGCACAAGCTTCGTTGGAAGAGTCGCGGTATTACCTGATCCTTGCCGCCGATCTGCCCTACGCCGACACGACCGGCCTGCAGACCTCGCAGATGAAATCAGCCGCATGCTGGACGCCTACACCCGCTCCATTCTTTCTCCCCGCTTCTGACTCCGCCTCCTGTCTCCTGTCTTCCGTCTCCTGTCTCCTCTTCCTGACTTCCTCCCCCTCTTCTGCTACACTCCTGTCGCTATGCCTCGACATCGACGCAACCCCAACCAGAAGTACCACGACCGCATCGCCGGCCGATACGAGCAGATCTACGACAACGAGTATTGGCAGTGGCATGATGCGCTGACATGGGATCACATCAAGCGGTTCCTGCCGACCAACCTGGCCACGCCCGTGCTCGACCTGGGCTGCGGATCGGGCAAGTGGGGTCGCAAGCTGCTCAAGAGCGGCTACCACGTGACGTTCGTGGACCTCTCGGCCAAGATGGTGGACGAGGCTCGCAAGCAGGTCGCCGAGATCGGCGGCGAGTCCAAGGCCGAGTTCCTCCAGGCCGACCTGATGGAGTTGTCCGCCCTGCCCGCCGGCCACTTCGGATTCGCCGTGGCCCTGGGTGAGCCGATCGGCTCGACCGACGATCCGGCCAAGGCGCTGCGTGAGATCGCCCGTTGCCTCGCCCCTGGCGGCATCCTTCTGGCCAGTTTCGACAACCGGATCGCCTGCATCGACTACTATGTCGAGCGCGGCAAAGCCGACGAGTTGGAGGCCTTTCTCCGTACGGGCCGCACGCGCTGGCTCACCCGTGACGAGGCCGAGCGCTTCGAACTGCACACGTTCACGCCCGACCAGCTCCGCAAGCTGTTCGCGGCCGCGGGTCTGGAGGTGCTCGACATGATCGGCAAGACCGTACTGCCCATGCGGCGGTTCCGGGACTACCTGGCGGATCCCGAAGCCCGCCGTCGGTGGGCCCGGATCGAAAAGAGCTTGGCCGGCGATCCGGCCAACCTCGCCCGCTGCCCCCACCTCCAGGTGGCCGGCCGAAAGGCCCCCGCCTGATGTCCCCGCCGACTCTTTCCGCATTGGAAGGTTGCGTCCAGCCGGTTCCTTCTCTATTGGACGTTCCGCCCCCTCGTCTTTCGTATCCGGGCGCCGATTCCTCCACCCCATTCCCGCTCTCGGAAGCCCTGCGTCCCAAGACCGCCCCCAAAGTTCCGACATCCGCTCTTGACCGGCGGCTCCAAACTGCTTAACCTACTTGGTTTCCGCTTGGGAGCGGCTGAGGAGACCCGGTCTGTCTGCAGACGACTCCTTTCCCGGGCGATTTGGAATACGAGCGAAACACGAACAAGCACAAGCACTTAGTGGGAGCCCGTTCAAACCTATGGGTGGTTACATCGGACCGAAACTCAAGTTGACCCGCAGCGTCGGCGTCCCCATTGCCGAGACTTCCAAGCACACGAATCCCCGCCGGACCAGCCGGCCCGGTATGCACGGTTTCCGCCCCGCGCGTCGAAGCCTGTACGGGCGTCAGCTCACCGAGAAGCAGAAGCTGGCCTACTACTACAACGTTCGCGACCGTCAGCTCCGGCGATACATGGCCAAGGCGACCAAGTCCAAGCGGCCGACCCCGGAAGCCCTGTCCGAGATGCTCGAGACCCGGTTGGACAACACGCTCCGCCGCCTGGGTTGGGCCCGCACCATCTGGCAGGCTCGCCAGTTGGTCAGCCACGGGCACATCCTGGTCAACGGCCGTCGCGTGGACATTCCGTCGTTCCAGGTCTCGGCCGGCGATGTCATCACCGTCAAGGAAAAGAGCAAGGAATTGGTCAAGCGGTGCATGGAGTCCGTCGAAGAGCGGCTCATCCCCGCCTGGCTGAGCAGTGATGACAACAAGCTCGAGGGCAAGGTCGAACGCATGCCGTTCCCCGAGGACGTCCGGCTGCCGTTCGACATCGAATACAGCTTGGTGATCGAATACTACACCCGGTAATCGCGGCGTTTGCGTTGCCGCTGCCGCAGGTTTTCAAAACGGTCGTGCCAAAAGCCCCCGTCCAACCTGGCACGGCCGTTTTCTTGCGCGCACGCTGTTGAACTGCGGAAGAAAGATGATGGCCCGGGACCTTCGGATCAGGGGCTGGGGACTGGGGGCTGGGAAAGACATGCGGGTTGAGATGTGACGCGCAAGCCCTAAGTGTACAGCCTCCTTGAACCACGAGGCCACTGCACAAGCTCATGAGCTGTGAGCCAGACGACTGGCTGACAGCTGAAAACAGGCGTGTTCACACGCTCATGGGGCGGGGACCGACGCCGGCGCGGGAGGCGGCGATGATTGGTTGAGGCTCGAATAGTATCCGCGGAGGATCGAATCGAGGCGGCGAGGCACACGCTGTCGCCCCACCTCACGGAGTTGCTTGACCTCGTCCGCCTGCGGTGCGTGCGTGGCCTGAAGCGAACGCGCTGCGCGGGCCGGGCGCCCCGTGGCTCGATCCACGCCGGTGCGACCGCCCGAACCGCCCTGCAAGAGGCCCGATGCCTTCGGCAACTCGCTGCGGTTCACCTGGGGCTGCGCCCCCTTGACCTCGCGCCGGTAGTCCTCGACGAACTGCCAGGCCTGCTCCACGTTCCAGCCGAGTGACTCCAGCAGCTCGGGATCCACCTCGTCCCGCCGCAAAGCCATCTCGAGTTCGTCCATCAGCTTGGACACGCGGCCCGTGGGGTCGATCTTCTCCGCCTTGCGCTCGGGCTCGGGCAGGTTGCCGATCTTCTCGCTCCGGTCGTCCTCAGGCTTGTCGGGCACCTTGGAAGGACTGCCCGATCCGTCGGCTCCTAGTCCGGGCGCGTTGGCGTTGCCTCCGCTTTGCAACGCAGTGTTTCCTTCCTGGCTCAGCCCTTGCGGTCCGTCGCTTTGCCCCTGCCCTTCACCTTGGTCCTCTGCTTGTCCTTGCCGTTGGCCTTGTTCCCCTCTGTTCCCTTTGCCTTCCCCTTGTCCTTGACCTTCTGCCTGTGCCTGCCCTTGGCCTTCTCCCTGCCCCTCGCCCTCACGCTCACCTTGGCCCTGCCCGTTCGCTCCAGGCTGCTCTCCGCTCTCGCTTTGGCCTTGGCTTTGCCCTTGCTCACCCAAGGACTGGGCACTGGCGGATGAGGACTGGGAAGACTGTTCCTGCGGCGTGCCTTCTTCCTGTGCCTGGCTTTGTTCCGGGGCCTGACTTTGTTCCTGCGATTGGCCCTGAGCAAGTGAATCGCCGGCTGGCTGCTCGGCCGGGAGCGTCTGATCACGCTGTGCTGGCTGACTTTCAGGCGGGCGTTGCGTCCGTGCCTGTTGTCCCGGCCGCTGCCCCTGCTGGGACTCGCGACTGGAGGCTGGGGACTGGGGAGGCGGCTCCTGCGATTGGCCTTGTTCCTGCGCCTGGTTCTCTTCCTGTGATTGGTTCTCTGTCTGTGTCTGGCCCTGTTCCGCCGGTTGCTCCCGGCTCCGTCGCCGGCTGGAGTCACGGCCCTGGCGACTGCCAGCGGACTTGGTCTCATCCGTGTCGCCGGTTTCGTGCGGAGCGGCTTCGCGCCGTTGGTCGTCCCGCCCTTCGTCGTCGCGTTGTTCGTTGTCGCGGCGGGCGGCGCCTTGGGCGCCATCGGTGCCGGCCTGCGAATCGGCGTCATTATTATGTCGCTCACGATCCTCATCGGCATCGGAATCGCTGCGCAGGTGCCGTGCGATCGCGTCCAGTTCTCGCGCCCGTCGATCGGCAAACTCTTTCAGCCGGGCCTGCCGGTCGAGTTCTTCGTTGCTTTCTTCCTGTTCGGGGTCCGCTTCCTCCTTCCCTTCGCCTCCGGCGTCCGAATCGTCCGGACGCGATTGCTGATCGCTCTGTCTGTCCGTGGTGTCCTCATCCGCTGCCGCGGAGTTCCCGTCCCGCTCTGCGGCGGCCTCGTCTGGTGCAGGCTCCTCTGGATCGGCGTGGCGGTCTGTGACATTCGCTGGCGGGCCGGAAGCGGATTTCGCCTCATCCCCCAGCCGTGAGCTGGCCGGCTGGGTATCGGCGGGCTGAGATTCATTGGGTTTGCTCACGCCATCCTGCTTTTCGGCCGGTTTGCTATCCCCGGGCAGTCTGTCATCCCCGGACTGCGCCGGCTGCGACTGCGCCGGCCGGTCTGGCGCACTCCCGTCGGCTCGATCAGTCCCACGATTGTTCGGAGTACTCTCGTCACCCGGCGGTGACACAACAGGTCGCGGCGGCTCGAGCACGCGAATCATGCGGACAGGGCTGTCGGTCCGCTGATGCGCCGGCCGTTCCATCGCATCCTCGCGATTGTCCCACACCGACAACCAGCACTCGATCGACTCGCCCGGCTTGACGTCTACCTGCGATAGCGGGATCTGCTTCTCGATGATGGCCCGCGGGCCGTCGGCCGAAGAAGAATCCACTTCCAACAACAAGGGCACGTTGCCGCTCCGCCCCCCCTTCATCGCTCGCCAGAAGAACGCCGCCTGCGACAGCCCGAAGTCGTCCCGGGCGACCGCTTCGACCGTGATGAATCCGTCCGCCGGCAACTCATCCACGGCCGGTTGTCGAACGTCGAGGCTCGGCGGCGCGTCGGGGCGAGCCCGCACCTGGTACTGAATGCTGTCGCGGTTGACCGCACCATACGTGTCGGCGAACGCAAGCTCGTACACGTCGTCGCGTTCGACGTCGAGCCGACCCTCGATCAACTCGCCCGGCTGGAGTGGCATGCTCATGGCCCGTCGCCGCTGTCCAACCCCCGTTCCCTCGACCAGAAGAGGATCCCGCACGGGAACGTTCGTCCGCGCGTAAATTGTGACCTTGGTCCCGGTCAGCACGTCGATGTTGCCTCCGGGCTGCGTGGTCGGCGGCAAGCCGGTATATTTCGGGAAGTCGTATCGCGTATGAATGTCGATGACGGCCGGCACGGGTCGCACGTGCAGCCGCCTCAACTCCGACCGGGCATCACCCGCAATCACCTGCCAACAGAACGAACGCTGGACATCGCTGCCGGCTTTCGTCCCCGTCCAACGGTGGCCGCTATCGGACTGCCCCGCGGGCACGCTCAGTTCGAGCCGCTCGCCGTCCAACCAAGTCGCGCCGTCGTCGGCACTGAACTGCACGTAAACGGACGACGGCACGTAGCCGCGCAGTTCGACAAAGAATTCCACGGGCTCGCCACGGACCACGGATGTGCCGTCGGCCGGCCCCAGATCCACGATGCGGACGCGCGTCGGAGCCGGCACGTGCGAGCCGAACGCCCGGCGAATGCTGGGCCCAACGGGCTTCGGTGAAATCAACGCGTACACAATGAACGCGGCCAGGCCGGCCACCAGTGCCGTGCTCACCTGCCACAACCGCCGCCGAGGCAGACACGGCGCGATCGCCAGGCCGGCCAGTTCGTCGGCGGCACGCGACACCACCGCAGCCCGGATCGAGCCGGCCAGATCCGCGCGCCTCGAAAGCTGGATCGCGTCCACGATCGTATTGTGCACTTCGGGATGAGCACGCTCGATGAGCCGAGCGGCGTACAGATCGTTGAGACGGCGGACCAGTAGCCAGCCCGGCACGGTGACCAGCCACGCTGCGCTGACCACCAGATACACCGTGCCCGACAACGTGCAGGTCAAATTCGACAGTCCGCCCGGCCACCAATGGTCGAGCAGCACGAATCCCAAGACGAACAGGACCGTGCCGCACAGCCACAGCCCCAATGCCGTCGAGAACGTCAGCCATTTCAGGCCACTCTTGACCGTGCGCAGGAAGATTCCCACTTCGTATTGGGCTTCCGGCAGATCAAGCGGTGTGTTCATGGACATGAACTGAGCACCTCAGCGCGTTTCGGGGAGCAGGCGTCTCGCCCCCCAACTCCGCCGGCCGCACACCGTCACACAGAATTGTACCCGCACACCCGGCGTGAGGCTCGCCATTCCAACGGCGGCGGCTCGTTGACCCTCTGCGAACCCGACCCTACATTAGGCCCGGGCCGCCGCCCTCGATCGGCGGGCAGGGCTCGAACACTCTATATTCGCAACCAGGAGGAGGTCCGATGACCATGGCATCTCTTGTCACGCTGCTGTCCATGTCCGCCACCGTGGGTCTGCAGCCACCGGTCCGGTTCACGTCGGCCCGCCCCATCTGGCCCGAGGGCCGCGAAAAAGAGATCAACGTGTTCGTCGGGTTCCGGGCAGTGATCGATGCCCCCCAAGAGGCACGGACGATCCTACGCCTGACCGGATCGAGCATCTATCGCGTGACGGTCAACGGCGAGTTCCTGGGACACGGGCCGGCCCGCGGTCCGCACGGGTTTTTCCGCATTGATGAGCTCGACCTCACGCCTGCCCTTCGCGCGGGTCGGAATGTCGTAGCTATCGAGGTCGCCGGCTACAACACCAACAGTTTCTACCTGCTCGATCAACCCTCTTTCTTACAGGCAGAAATCATCGCGGACGAGAAGGTGCTGGCTGCCACGGGCGCTGGCGACCCGAGCGACGGCATCGCCGATTTCGAAGCGTTCATTCTGCCCGAGCGGGTACAGAAAGTGGCTCGGTACAGCTTCCAACGGCCGGCCAGCGAAGTCTACCGGCTCCAGCCGGGGTATACCCGCTGGAAAACCGACCCGGCGGCACGCATCGATGCCGTGGCCTGCGCGATCCTGCCGACCGGGCAGTACCTGCCCCGTCGCGTGCCCTACTCGACGTTCAACTGCCGCCCGGTCGTGTGGGACGTCGGCTGCGGCACGATCAAGACCGGCGTTGAGCCCGCCAACCTGTATCGCGACCGGTCGCTCGTCAATATCGGACCGCAGCTCAAGGGATACCCGGAATCCGAGCTTGATACCGTGCCGTCCGTCGAACTGCAGAAGACGGTCAGCGAGCCGGGGCCAGTCATCGATCAGCCCTTCGACGGCACGCAGCCGGTCCGCCTGAACGCCAACACCTATCGCCTCCTCGATTTCGGCACGAACCTCACCGGCTTTATCGGAATGAGCATTGCCTGCCAAGAGAAGACCCGGCTGTTCCTCGCCTTCGACGAGATCCTCAGCAACGGCGACGTAAACTTCACCCGCCTGCAGTGCGTCAATGTGATTCTGCTCGAACTCGAACCCGGCGAATACGCGTTCGAATCATTCGAGCCGTACACGCTGCGTTACCTCAAGCCGATCGTTCTCGAAGGGGCCTGCACGCTGAGCAACATCTACCTTCGCGAGTTCGTCAACCCCGACGTGCACCGCGCTCACTTCGCCGCCAGCGATGTGCGACTCAACAAGCTGTTTGAGGCCGGCCGCGAGACCTTCCGCCAGAACGCGACCGACATCTTCATGGATTGCCCGTCACGGGAGCGGGCCGGCTGGCTGTGTGACAGCTATTTCACCAGTCGCGTCGCCCTCGACTTCATGGGCAACACCGTCATCGAGAAGAACTTTCTCGAGAACTTCCTGCTGCCGCCGGGCTTCGCCAAGCTGCCCGAAGGCATGCTGCCCATGTGCTACCCGGCCGACCATTACGACGGCGTGTTCATCCCCAACTGGTCCATGTGGTTCGTGGTGGAATTGGAGGAATATCTTGCCCGCAGCGGTGACCGGACCATGGTGGATGCCCTCCGGCCGCGCGTCCTGCGACTGCTGGAGTTCTTCAAGCAGTTCGAGAACACCGACGGCCTGCTCGTCAACCTGCCAAGTTGGGTGTTCGTCGAGTGGTCGGCAGCCAACAACTTCGTCCGGCCGTTGAACTACCCGAGCAACATGCTCTACTCCGGAATGCTGGCCGCCGCAGGTCGGATATATGGCATACCGGAGCTGATCCGCAAAGCCGAGGCCGTGCGGGACACGATCCGTCAGCAGTCCTTCGACGGCGAGTTTTTCGTGGATAACGCCGAAATCAAGGACGGCAAGGTCGTGCCCACCCGCAACCGAACCGAGACCTGCCAGTACTACGCGTTCTTTTTCGACGTGGCTACGCCCGAGATGCACGGCGAGCTGTTCCGCCGGCTGATCGAGGACTTCGGCCCCGATCGCAAAGAGACGAAGAAGTTCCCGGAGATCCATCCGGCCAACTCGTTCATCGGCAACGTGCTGCGGATGGAGATCCTGTCGCGTCACGGGCGCGGCCAGCAGATCCTGAACGAATCCATCGACTATCTGCTGTACATGGCCGACCGCACGGGCACGCTGTGGGAGAACGTGGATCCGGGCGCCAGTTGCAACCACGGCTTCGCTTCGCACATCGTGCACACGCTCTACCGCGACATCGCCGGGCTCTATCGCGTGGATGCGATCGGCCGGCGGATTGAACTGCGGTTCTGCGACGTGACCGGCCTCAATTGGTGCGAGGGGAGTGTGCCCGTCCGGGACGGCATGGTCTCGCTGCGATGGTGGAAGGAAGGCGATCGGACCCTCTACCGTCTCGACGCGCCCGCCGGCTACACCGTGACCGTCCAGAACCTGACCGGCCGCGAGCTCGTCCGCAAGCCGTGAGCTGACGTCGGCTGGGAGGAGATGCGGACGCCGGGCCATGGCGATGCACGCTGCACCGGGCTGCTGATCAGCAAGAGGCGGTGGTGGCCGCCCGTCGCCGTGTCACCGCGCCGCCACGTCGCCGCGTCGTTGTTCCCCCGCGCTTGACAACGGCGACCGGGTAACCGACAATACGCGTGTCCGGCGGCCCTCTCGGCCGTCGGCCTTTTTTGGGCCGTGGTGCAATTGGTAGCACACCTGACTCTGGATCAGGATGTTCTAGGTTCGAGTCCTAGCGGCCCAGTTCACAACCCCCTCAGTTACAGAAGCTTACGATCTGACCAGATTTGACCCCGTAGTGGTTCTGCGCGGCTTCGGATCGCCGGTCTGTGCGGTTCCGGCTCATAGCACAAAGCTCACAGCTCATAGCTGACTGGAGGCGGGCAAGATGCCCGCCCCCATCCGCTATTGTCACTGTTGCGTCGCCGGAGCCTCGGGCAGTTCCGCCTTGAGATCCAGCCCCAACTCCTTGCCCAGGGCGACCACCTTGGCCAGCAAGCCGTCACCGTCGCTGCGAGCCATGGTCAGCAGGTCATGCGCGCGGCGGCAGTCCAGCTTGGCCTCGCTCAGGTCCTGATCGGCGGCGGCGTTCTGCCCCCGCTGACGGGATTGCAGGCTGCGCTTGTGCAGGCCGAAGGCCGCGTGGTAGTGCACGGACGCCATCTGAACCAAGTCCTGGGCCGAGGCAGCGCTGAGGGCGGCGCGGATGGCGCTGATCCCGCGATCGTATTCACCGCTCAGCACGAGACTCCAGCCCAGCGTGTCCAGCATATTGGTATGATTCGGAACCAGCCTGGCCGCCTCTTCCGCATAGGGCAGACCCGCGGCCGGTTGCTGGAGATCCTCAACCAGCAGATACGCCAAGTTGTTCAGCGCGATCGCCCGCGCGCCGCTCTGGGGCGGAGCGATCTCGAGCAATTCTTCGTACGCCTTGCGGGCGGACTCGAACTGCTTGAGCTTGTGGTACGTGGTGGCCAGGTTCTGCAGCAGGTCCAGCCGTAGCGGCACACTCGCGGCGTCGCCCGTGGACAGCTTGGCGAGAACGTCCGTGGCCTGGGAGACGAATGCCTCATCGTCACCGGTCAGCAGCGGGCTGTAACTGGCGGCCACCGTAGCCAACGCATTGTCCGGATGCTTCGCCGCCTGCTCGCGCAGGAACTCAGCTACCGTCTGCGCCCCCCCCCACCGCGGAATTTCCCGGATAATTACAAGTACCTGCGGCCCCAGGTCGCCGACGTTGGCCAGCATCTTGGCGTATTCTTCGGCGGCCTTGGTCCGGGCTACGCTGTCGCCCCGGGCCAGATAAGCGGTGACCACGCGAGCCAGCACCAGCGGGTTGCTGCGACTCTGCTCGGGCAACTGGGTCGCCACATACTTCAGCATCTCGTCGTACCGTTTGAACCGCAGGTAGGCTTGAAGCAGTGCGTCAACCGCCTTGGGATCGAACTGCGCGTTCTTTGCCGTTTCGACGGCCCTCTGAATGGCCCGGACCTGATCGCCCCGGGCGGCCGCCACCTCGGCCAGGAGGCTCGTCCATTGCGGCGATTTGGGGTCGGCCTGGTAGTTCGGCATCACCAGGGCCTCCGCCTCGTCGTAGCGCTTATTGGCCATGTAGACGCCGTAGAGTTCCATCGCCGCCGTCATCGCACCCCGGCTCTCACCCAGGATGGAGTTCAACTCGCCGATCGCCTGGTCCGTCTGGCCGGTGATCTGCAAGCAGCGTGCCAGCAGGATGCGATGGCCGTAGTCGAAGTCCGAGGGGGCCAGGGCCTTGGCTTCCCGCAGATCGCTAATGGCCATCTCCCATTCGCCGCGGCGATAGTTGATGCTGCCCCGTCGATACAGCCCGATCGCTTTGTCCTGGCCGGACGTGGCGTTGATGTACTGCGTAATGCTGTCGATGGCGCTGGTCTCGCGCCCCAGCATGGTCGCGTACTCGCTCATCGCCAACAGCCCGAAGGGATCCTTGAACTCGGCGCGGTATTGCTCGATTTCCTTCTGGATCTCGGCCGAGCGTTTGAAATCCCGCGTGGCCAGCAACTGCTGAATCAGTGTTTGCCGGACCTGCATTTCCACCACGGCATCCTTCTTCGCGTGGGCGGCCGCGATGGCCTTGCGAAGCCACTCCTCACGTTTGGTGTAATCGCCCTTTCGCAGGAAGTGATTGGCGATGTCCACCAGCAGTTCCGGCTTCTGCGAGATCGCCGCCACCCGCGTGAACGCCTGCTCGACCTCCTCCGGCGAGGGCGCGCCGGGCACCCTGTTGGCCGCGAGAGTCTCCATGTGCGCCGCCAGCAGAAGCTCAGCGGTGGCCTGAAGATCCTTTTCGTCGGGGCCGATGCTCTCCAGAGTCTTGCGGATCGCGGCTTCGGCCGCCTTGTAGTCAGGCGGGTTCAACGAGCGAAGGAATCTGGCGTAATCCTGGAGGAAGTTCAGGTTCTTGGGCTGTAGCCGGTGGCACGCCTCCAGGACTTCCCGCGCCTTGTCCACCTGGTTCGTCCGGACATAGAGCTGAGCCAGCATGGCCAGATTGCCCCAGTCGTCCGGCTTGCTCTTGCGAATCTCCTCACGGCGGGCGATGCCCTTGACAGGATCCGCCTCGTCCTGGGCGAGTTGCTCCTGAGCCCGCGTCCAATCATTGGAGAAGTTGAGCTGCCGACACAGCTCCAGGTACTGCTTCTTGGCCTCGGCGTCCCCGCGGTCATTGGCGAGGAACGCCAGAAGGTAGGCCGCCATGCCGTTGAGCCGGTTCAGCCGCAGCGCTTCCTCCAACGCCTTTTGGGCTTCGTCGTTTCGCTTCTGGGCCAGCAGCGTCCGCCCCAGCCAGGTGTAACCGTTGGAATGCACCGGGAACACGCGAAGCGCTTCGCGGAACTCTCGTTCCGCCGCGGCGAAATCCTGCTGGGCGAAGTACAACTGGCCCTGGTAATAGTGCCCGTCAGACCGGTCGAGATTCAGCTCTTTGGCCCGCGTGATCATCTGTTGGGCCAATGCATAATCCGGCTTGACGATCTCTTTGCCCTCGCTGTCCTTGATCGAGCTGATAGAAGCCCTGAAGAGCATCTCGACCACCACCGGATCGTCCTTCTTCAACTCATAGGCGGCCTTGAGCTGAGGAATCGCTTCCTGCTGCCGACCCGGCGTGGAGACGTAAAGCCGGTACAGTTCCACTGCGGCCATGAACGGGTCCGGGTTCGACTTCACCAATTCCTCTGTCTTGGCGAGTTTCTCCTCCGGGCTCGTGGAAGGATCAGCCATCACGCCGAGCAAGGCGATTTTGTTCTTGGTCAGCTGCAGCTTATTGCGATCCGCCTCCTTCTCAGCCTCGGCGAGCTTGCGGTCGATTTCCGCGTTGGCTTTGGCCAACAGTCCGACCACTTCCTCTCGCTCGGACGCATCGGAGACCAGCGTGGAGAGCAGCGCACGCAAGGCTCGCTCGTTGGCCGGCTCGATTTCGAGGATCTTGCGGAGCTTCTGCTGAGCCTGGGCCACCAGGGCCGGCTCCGGCTGCTCCGGATCGTTCGCCCTTGCCAGCAGGAGCGAGGCCTCCAGCAGATCGTTCTCCGTGCTGGAACGGCTGCTCCCGAGCATCTGCTGGATGCGCTCCAGTTCCTTCCAGTTCTTCTGACGCTCGTAGACTCGGGCCAGTGCCATCAGTGCGCCGGTGGGAGGCGCCGTCTCGCTGGCCTGGCTGATGGTGAGCGCACGCTTGGCGGCCTCTTCGGCCTGTGCATCGTTGTCCGGCAGAGCAGACAGAGCCTGGGCCAACATGCCCCACGCCAGCCCCAGGTTCGGCACGGCGGTGGTCACTTCCTTCAGCGCATCCACCGCCGGTCCCGGCTCGCCGATCTGCAGACAGAGCTGGGCCAGGTACATCTTGCTCTGGACCCACAGCTCGTATGGCGGACTGATGTGGGGTTGCAGTTCGCGGAAGGCCTGGATCGCCTCCACGGGCTTGCCCTGGAACATCAAGAGGCGGGCCTTCATGAACAAAGCCACCGGATCCGTTTGGCCCCTGCGAGCCTCAGCCGCGTAGTCGAGCCGGATCCTCTCCATTTGCTCGAGCACCGGCTTGATTTCCTGCTCGGCGGCGGCCCGGCTTCCGGCCAAGTCAATCAGGCGCTCGGCGTAGATGCTGGTCGCCCGGAACAACTGATAGCGAAGTTCCCCCAAGAGGCTCTTGTCTCGCCACTGTGAGACACCGCCTCCGATTCCTCGCTTGATACGCTCCTCCAGGACTTGGGCGGCCTTTTGCGTGCTCTCGGCCAGGGCGGTCTCGTTGCGGGCGGCAAAAGCGTCATCCGCCTGGCGCACGTAGAAGCGATGCAGTTCCAGGTACGGAATGAAGCTGTCCGGATCCGCCTGGATCGCTTTCTTGTACCACTCGCACGCCTCGACCCAGTAATCGTGCTCTTTCTGCTTCTGCTCGACCGGGTCACCGGTCTGCGTGGGCGTGCTGCGGACATAATTGCCCATCAGCACGAGCGATTCCACGTCGTTCTTGGACAGTTCGAGGGCTTCTTCGATAGACTCTTTCGCCAACTGGGAATGAGTGTCGATGCGCTGGCGCACCTCCTCCAATTGAGCGGGTGTAGCCCTCGCCTTGGCTTTCTGCTTGAGTTCGGAATCGGCCGCTTCTCGCAGCGCCAGGTGGAACTGAGCTCGCTTGCGCCAGGCAGTCGCCACGACAGCACGCTGTTCTTCGCCCAAATTCTTGACCGCCTCGATGAGCCGATCGTACACCTCGCAGGCGAACTTGACCGCTTCGCCTCGGTTTCGCTCCATCGCTGCCGCTTCTTCACTGCGGCCTTGACGACGAGCCTCGGCGATGCGCCTCTCCAACAACCGCAGCGGATAAAGGGCCAGGCTCTCGGCAAACTTGGGATTGGTGCGATCCGCTTCGAAAGCTTTCTCGAGGAGCTTGCCGCCCTTTTCCATCTCCTCGATCGTGGTATTCGGAGCCTCCACCATGCAACGACCGAGGGCGTTGATGCCCACAACGTTGTCTGGATCAAAATCCGCAGCGACGAGCTGTTCCGCCTGCTCGCGCAACTGGTTCCACGCGTCGCGGCCGTAAATCTCGGCCCACTGCAGGTGAAGCTCCACCAGCTTCTGTTGGGCCTCTATATTCTTGGGATTATTGCGCAGGACGATCCGCCAGCACTCCGCGGCCATCTCCGGCGTACCGGCGGACATCGCGACATCGCCCGCCTTGATCAGGTACTTGCTGGCGGCGGCGGCGTCTGAACCGCCCAAGGCGCGGCCGTAGGCTTTTTGAAAGTACTTTTGTGCGGCCTCGTAGCAGTCCTGCAGCGAGGTCTGCAGCGTCTTGCGCTGCGCCCGCAGCGCATCCTTTTCCTGTTCCGTCTTGGCCTCCGCGAGTTTCGTGTCAATCTCGCGGATTTGCGTGCGGATCTGTTCGGCCTCGGCCAGCTTCTTCTCGCCGGCCTCCGCCACCGGCTTGGGATCCCGACCCGGCAGGCTGTAGACCAGCAGAACGCCGGCACCTGCGATGAGCAGCATGCCCGCGATGGTCAGACCTACTACCAGCTTCTTGTTCAGTCGTTGTGCCATTGCAATGGTTCTCTCTACTCACAAACCCGCCCGCCGCCGGCCCGCGGTATTCTCCGTGCCTGCGGTGGAGTCGAAATCCTCCGGCGTCCGCCGGATGCGTGTCGTCGATGTGCGAAAACGTCACGGCGAATCGGCACGCCCGCTGGCGTCCGACGCGGCCTCGACCTGCTTCCAATCCGGCCAGTGATCGTTCACCAAAACGGGGACGACCTTCCGAAGGAACCGGCCGGCCGCCTCGATGGCCTCCGCTCGTGTAGGCGAAGACTGAGGCGTGCCGAAGCTCAGTTCCAGCTTGCTGAAATACGCATGCGTGTCCGTCGGATTCATGAGGATCGTCCGGACCAAATGCCGATCCGCGGCAAACCGCCCATTGGTATGGAACGTGTACAAAACGATCCGGCTTTCGCGCCCCAAAAAGGCCGACCGCTCGAACGTCAGCACCTTGAACGGGACATCCTGGCCAAGTTCCGGAATCGGGATGGTGATCAGTTCGTCGCCGGTTCCCTGGTAGCCGCCGCCTTGGTAGCACTCTTCCGGCACGTGCGGGACTTGGCCCGGATCGTCCGTGTAGTACGTGACGAACAAGTGCACGTAGCGGACCGGCGAGGTCTGGTCGACCGACGTGTCCTCCAGCGTCCACTGGATGTATTCGCGGGTGCCCAGGGCGTCGCGGATTTCGGGCTTGATGTCCACCGCCCCGCCGGGAACGAGCACATACGGGGCCAGCTTGGCCTGGTCCAGGAATTTCAGCGGCTTGCGCGGCCAGACGGGAGCTTTGATCACTCTGAGGTTGGTCGCCTTGGCCAGGATCTGGAAACAGGCCGCGCAGGCGATCAACAGGATCAGGCAAGCCAGGAAGCCGCGATTGCGAAAAGCGCCTCGAATCGGGTCCAGCACCGGGCTGCCGGCGGCCGCCGCCGTCATCGGCATCGCGGGAGTCTGCGGGTGCTCGCTCGACATCAATACCACCTTCCCATTTGGCAGCCGGGTAGCGGAAACGCCTATGCCACGGGGACTTGCGATCGGGCGGTACTATAAGCCCCGGCTCGGCGGGCGGTCAACCGAGGGTGTCGGGCCGCCGCCCGGCCGACCTGCGTCCGAGTCCCGCCTCGTGCCGCTTCCAACGGCGCGCGTAACGCTATCATCGGTCGGTATTTAATCTGAGACCAGTTTTGACGGCTTTCCTCGGTCGCGGATCGTCCCGGCGTCGCCCTCCACCGGGCTGCCATGCAAGCTATACGACCTCACCGTGCCACAGAGGGGGATCGGTCTTCTGACCACGATCAGCGGCCCAGACCCCGGCGCAGACGCGGCGGCCCCAGCCCGGTACCAGCGTTTCCTACGGCCCCGTGCCGGAAAAGGTTCAGCGGGCGCAAATCCCGTCCGATAAAGAGATGAGGCGGCGCTTCCGGTAGGACCGCCCAGGATATTCAGTCCCGCGATGGCGGGCCGCATGGACAGTATGGTCGTGAATCATTCATCCGGACCCGATCACCGAACCCCCTGCGTCATTGTGGGCGCCGGCGGCCATGGTCGCGTCGTGCTGGACATACTCTTGTCCGCCCGGCGATACCGGCCGGTCGGCTTTTTAGACAGCAACCCCGCCCTGCACGGCCGGCGCATGGATGGGCTGCCCATCCTGGGCGATTTGTCCGCGTTGTCGGGCTTGGCGGCACAGGGGATCACCTCGGCCGTGGTGGCGATCGGCGACAACGGCACGCGGCGAGGCTTCGCCGACGAGATCGAGGCGGCCGGTTTCACGCTGATCAATGCCATCCACCCCTCGGCCAACCTGGCCCACAACGTGAGCCTCGGCCGGAACATCGTCATCGCCGCCGGCGCGCTGGTCTGCGCTCACTGCCAGATCGGCGACTCGGTCATCCTGAACACGGGAAGCATCGTCGATCACGAGACGATGGTCGGAACCGCGGCACACATCTGCCCGGGCGCCCGCATCGCCGGCCGCGTCACCATCGAAGCGGGCGCGTTCGTAGGCATTGGTGCGACGGTTCTGCAGTGCCTGCGAATCGGCTACGATGCAGTCGTCGGCGGCGGCGCGGTGGTCACGCGGGACGTCGAGCCGATGACCACGGTCGTCGGCGTGCCGGCCCGACCCATCCGTACAGCCATGGATCCCGATGAGCTCACGGCGTTCATGCTACCGCGTTCCTTGCAGCACCGGTGAGCCGCTGTTTTCGCCGTCTCATTGCACCCCTATGATAGCTGGCAGCTCTCACCTGCAAGCTGGATACCCGAGAGCAGTGAAGCCCCGGTATCAGCAGAAAGGCGGGCAAGATGCCCGCCCCCCAGCATCCGGTTGACGTGGAGTGAACAGCATGCGGCTCGCACGGAGGTTCAGGCTGGTATCCCTGCTCATCCTCGTCGCCATGCTCGCCGGCTGCCCGGCCGGTGAGGATGCGGTCATCGAGACAATCATCCCCGCGAATGCCGAAGCGGGCAGATGGATAGTCCTGCCGGGCGCCAACAACACGCGCGACATCGGCGGCTACGCCACTCGCGACGGGCGAACCGTCCGCCGCGGCATGGTCTACCGATCGGGTGCGCTGTCGCGATTGACCGACGAGGGTTGCCACGGTTTTCGCGAGTTGGGGATTCGGCGAGTGATCGATTTCCGCAATCGCGTCGCTCCGTCGCCGCTGTTCGACGGCGACGTTCCCTGCGTTTTCGAGGCTTCGAGCATGAGCCTGTTGCCCGTGCTCAGCGAGCCGACCGACGTGCCCGAACAGCGTTACGTGCAGACGGTGGCGAAATACGCCCACTCCTACCGCCAGGCGTTCACGCTGCTCGCCGAACCGAACAACCTGCCGCTCCTGTTTCACTGTGCGGCCGGCAAGGACCGCTCGGGAATCATGGCCGCCCTGCTGCTCACGCTTCTGGGTGTGGAGCGAGACATGGTCATCGCCGATTACGAGCTATCCGACCTGGTCGCCGCGCCGGTCAGCACAGGCTGCTTGATCGAACTGCTCGACGAGGTTGAACGGCAAGGCGGGATCGAGGCGTACCTGAGGAGCATCGGTGTGCCCACAGAGACGCAGGAGAGGATCCGGGGACTCCTGCTGGAATAGTCGAGAAAGGTTTGAGACTTGAGACCTGAGTGCTTGAGGGCCTTGAGCTCTGAGCCAACACAGACCGACCGCTTGCCGGCAGCTGATAGCTGACAGCTGATAGCCGATAGCTGCTTCCATCCGTGTTTCGTCAGAGGATGAAGCGGCTCACGTCGTCGTTCTGGTAGATGCCCTCGAGCGTGCGGCGCACTTCCACGGCGTCGATGGTAATCGTCTCGCCGCTTCGATCGGGGGCCTCGAAGGATAACGCCTCGAGGACCTTCTCCATGATGGTGTACAACCGCCGGGCGCCGATGTTGATCGTGTTGCGGTTCACCTGGTAGGCGATCTCGGCCATGGCATCGATCGCATCATCGGTGAACGACAGTCGCACGCCTTCCGTCGCCATGAGCGCGATGTGCTGAGTGGTAAGAGCATTCTGCGGCTGTGTGAGGATGCGTTTGAAGTCCTCCTTGGTCAGGTCGTTCAGTTCGACGCGGATGGGGAAGCGGCCCTGCAGCTCGGGCATGAGGTCCGACGGCTTGCTGTTGTGAAAGGCCCCGGCCGCCACGAACAGGATGTGGTCCGTCCGCACCGGCCCGTGTCGCGTCATAACGGTGGAACCTTCCACAATGGGCAGGAGATCGCGCTGCACACCCTGCCGTGACACGTCGGGCCCGTGCAGCGTACCGGTGGACGCAATCTTGTCGATCTCGTCGATGAAGATGATGCCACTGTTCTCCGCCCGGCGGATGGCCATTTCCTTGACCTTCTCGCGGTCGATGAGCTGATCCACCGCCTGCTGGAACAGCACCTTGCGGGCTTCGCGCAAGGGCATGCGGCGATTCTTGCTCTGCTGAGGGATGAGCCGCTCGAAGAACTCCTGCATCTCGGGTCCGAGTTGATCGACGCCGATGGTCGCCATCATGCCCACAGGCACGGCCTTCTCCTCAGCGACGATCTCGACGTCGCGATCTTCGAACTCGCCATTACGGAGCATCTGACGGAACTTCTCGCGCGTACGGTGGCGTTGCTGGGCCGCTTCGCTGGTGGCGTCCAGGTCCACTCGGCTCGCCCCCGCAGGCAGCAGCGCGTCGAGCAGCTTCTCCTCGGTCAGGCGCTCGGCCTCCGTCCGCACGACCTGCGTCTGCTCCTCGCGGACCATGTTGATGGCCAGGTCGAGCAAATCGCGGACCATGCTTTCGACATCGCGGCCATGGTAACCGACCTCCGTATACTTGCTGGCCTCGACCTTCACGAAGGGCGCGTTGACCAGCTTGGCCAGCCGCCGGGCGATCTCCGTTTTGCCCACGCCGGTGGGCCCGACCATGAGGATGTTCTTCGGCCCGACTTCCGCCCGCATGGCCTCGGGCAATTGCTGGCGCCGCCAGCGGTTGCGGACCGCGACAGCCACCGCCCGCTTGGCCGCGTCCTGGCCGACAATGTACTTGTCGAGTTCAGCTACGATTTGCTTGGGTGTCAGGTCGTGCATGGTGTTTGTCAGTGGTCAGTGGTCAGTTGTCAGTGGCCAGTGGTCGGGTCATTGGTCCATTGGTCCGTGGTGGAGTACTCGTTTCTCACTGTCTCAACGCCGTTTCCGCTCACCAGATCACCACCCGACTGTGAACTGCGTATCATTCCACAACTGACCAACGGACCAAGGCCCCACAACGGACCACTGGCCACCGGCCACTGACTCTTCTCAAAGCTTCTCGATGGTCAGATGATCGTTCGTATACACACAAATGTCCGCGGCGATCAGCAGCGACTCGCGGACGATGTCCTCGGCCGGCAGGTTCGAATGCTTGAGCAGGGCCCGGGCGGCCGCGGCGGCGTACATGCCGCCCGAACCGATGCCGATTACGCCGTCGGTCGGCTCGATCACATTGCCGTCGCCGCTGACGATGAGTGACGTCTCGAGGTCCACGACCGCCATGAGCGACTCCAGCCGCCGCAAAATCCGGTCCGTTCGCCAGTCCTTGGCCAACTGGGTGGCCGCTCGCTTGAGATTGCCCTTATGTTCCTCGAGCTTGGCTTCGAAACGGTCGAGGAGAGCAAACGCGTCGGCCGCCGAGCCAGCAAAGCCGCAAAGCACCTTCCCGCCGCCCAGCCTCCGAATCTTGTTCGCGTCGTGCTTGAGGGCGGTTTGCCCCAGCGTCACTTGACCGTCGCCGCCGATGGCCACCTGCCCGTCCCGCCGGACGGCCAGGATGGTCGTTCCGTGAATCTCTTCGCGTCTGCCCATAGCCGAATCCGCTCCGCTGCCGCAACCGTTCGGGCTGCTACGCATCCAATACACTGAACGATATGATAGGCGAAGGCCGTCAGATCAATCCAGCGGACGGAGTCTGGCCTACATCCGAGGGAGTAGTCATGCGGAAGATCGCGTTTGGGAAGGCGGCACGGGCGATCCTGTTCGGAGGCGGGCTGCTGTTCTCCGCTTTGGCCACCACCTGCAACGAACAACGATCGGCCCCGCCAGTGAACACGCAACCGGTGGCACCGTCGCCGGAAGACAGCCGGCCGGCAGAGCTGCAAGAGTCCGATACCGCCGAACGCTCACAGACTCGCGAGACGCAGCCTGAGGCCAAGCCCCCAACCACGCGTCCCGCCGACACGCAGCCGGCGTCGCGTCCCGAACCGCCGCAGCCGGTTTCTACCTACGACTCCAGACCGCCCTACCCGGTCGCTCTCTACGTGAAATCCCCGAAGGAGGAACAGCCCGGCTGGCTGCGGATCGAGGCGTTGGCCGAGGAGGGCAAGCTTGCCACCGCACAGGGCCGTTTCCCCGAACAGAATCGCATCTACGTGAACACGGGCAATGTCCGCCGCATCCGCATCCACGTTGGCCACCTGCCCTTGCGTGCCAACGAGCGCGTCATCCTGCAAATCGACGGCCAGGGAATGGTCATCAGCCGAACCCGCCCGTTCACCACGCTCGAGCTCAGTCCGACCGGTCAGTGGAAGGTGTTGAAAGAGCAAGAGTGACTCGGATGCGCTGCCACATCCGTCCAATGGGAACCTCACCCGCCGGTTTCCGATCGTGGCAGCGCGGGCCGGGATCCGGCCGCCATGTGTCGGCTGGACAGAAGTACTCGAGTATTTGCGCCGGCCCGCTTTCGCCGGGCGCGATCGCTCAGGTGGCCAAGCTGACGATGACGATCGGAAGCACGAGTTCCATCAACTCGCCGGTCGGACCGCAGGGGCTCAGATCCAGGGCGAACAGCGTACCGGTGATCACCATGCCCCATCGCACGAGTCGTCGCGTCATCATGTTTCCACTCCAACCGGCGCGATCGCAGGAAACATCGCCACCCAGGTCGCGCCCGTTCCCGGCGGCGAACAGGGGCATCCTAACCGGGCCGGACCGGCAAGCAAAGGCTCCGTCCATCAGACCGGTTCGATGCCGAGCGATTCGAGCCAATCACGGGCCTCTTCCAACTGGCGATCGTGCTCGTAAGCATACCACTTGTCGAGCAGCCCATGCTTGGCACAGACATTGTTGGAGCGGCCGAACGCCCCCCCGGCCCTCGATGGCCCGCGCCAACCGGTTCCGCATGTCCTCGTTCTTCAGCGTGTAGATGAAATCCACCATGAACCGATATGCCCGGTTCGTTTCGATGCGGTCGATGGCCACGTACCGATCGCCGCCCTCGACGATCCGCCGAGCCCGCTCCCGCTCTTCGTGCATCCATTCCGGCTCGTCGGGATCGGATGCTTCGTCTTCATCGTCCGAGTCTGCCGTCCAACGATAGTAGCACGTTCGTTGCCTCCCGCGATAGTGACGCCATCCCGCCTATCGAAACGTCTGGGCCTTCCAGTATGGCCGAAATCGTGACAAAAACCAGAATGAGGCGCTCCGCCGCCGCTCATGCCGGCACTTCGATGATAGCCGGATGAAATGGGGTACCGCATTGTCTGGAACCCACCTTGCGGAATGCTCACAAATCCATGAGCATGTATCCTGCCTGCAAATGGGATTCTCTACGAAAGACAATGCCAGATAAACACTTGTGCCGAGTATATCGTCCTGCTAATATTCGGGCCGCCTGTCCCCGTGCCGTCGGCGGAGTGACCGAGAATGGGTCTTTCCATCCAAGTGGGATCGCTGGCTTACCTTCTGGTCAATGACGCGGAAGGCGCGGCGAGCCTGCGCGAAGACTTCTCGCGGCTCAACGCCTTCCTCGGGAGCGTCGGGCTCGAGCCGCACATCGAGCCACAAGACTGCGCGGTGTTCTCATGCGATATGTACGGCTACCTCGGCTTGCACTACCTGCGCCGCGTGGCCGCTCACCTCGATCTCGAGGGCGTACTCCCTCCGCCCGGCCAGGAGGATGACTTCCAGGACGAGGCCATGGAAGCGTATTACCTGTCGGCGAGCAGACCCTCCGGCGGCTGGCTGGACCGCTTCTTCGGCCGCCGGCCCATGAACCGCACATTCGACCACCTCATGCTGCACAGCGATGCCGAGGGGTTCTATCTGCCGCAGACGTTCCCGCAGGTGCTCATGGCCCCGGACAAATTCGGCGTCCCCGGCAGCATGGTTGGCTCGTCGGTGCGGCTGCTTGAGGAATGTCGGCGTTTGGCCCAAGCCCTGGAGCTGCCGCTGGATCTGGATCCCGAGAGCGATCTCGTGTGGGACGCCACGCAAACGCAAGGTCAGGGTGACACGCAATGGCAGCGATACGCCATCGAATCGTTCACCTGCCTGCGGCTGCACAAAGCGTGCATCCATTCATTGGAGACCGGCGCCGCCATCGTCTTCTGCTGAACCCGTCAGAAGCTCTCCGCGTGAACGACCGATGATCTGGTTCTGGGCTCCTGGTCCGTAGGCTCACGCCTACGGCTACTGACCGTCGCCCCTTCGGGGCGAGATGACGCCGGACGCTGAACGCGTACACGCCGGATGCATACATTACAACAGAAACCACCCGGCAAATGCTGACTCAAGCCTCAGGACTCAGGTCTCAAGCCTTTCTCGCCAGTCCCCAGGCCCCAATCCCCAGTCCTTGCCGACAAACTGACACAATAGTGTCACTTCAAGCAGCAGATATGCTGGCACAGTCGACAAGCTGGCCATCAAATCCTCTCGCCCAGAGCGGCGGCGATGGCGTCCAGGTCGTCGGGGACCTTCTTGGGCGGGTTGGCCATCACGCCGGTGGGCGGCGTGGCGGGCGGCGGTACGGCCAGCTTCATGTCCAGGCCGGTGTGGTACTTCACGGTGGCGTCGGGATCCTTGAGTTCGTGGCCGGTGAGGATGCAAACCACGCGCTCGTCGGGCGAGATGACCTGCTCGGCCAGGAGCCGGCGCAGGCCGGCCACGCTGGCGGCGCTGGCGGGCTCACAGCCGAAGCCGTAGTGGCCGACGATGGCCTTGTGCTCGAGGATCTCCTCGTCGGTGACTTCGCGGACGACGCCGTTCATGAAATCGAGCGCCCGCAGCACCTTGGGCAGGTTGACGGGCCGGGCGATCTCGATGGCCGAAGCGACGGTGTGCGGCAGGTAATGGCTTTCGTCCATGGCCGCGTACAGCCCGCCGATCTTGGCTGCATCAAAGCGCCCGCCCTGCCAGCGAAGCGATTCCTTCTCGTACAGGTGATAGAGCGTGTTCGCGCCGGCCGCGTTGATGACGGCCAGTCGCGGCACGCGATCGATCAGCCCCAGCTGGTGCAGCTCGATAAAAGCTTTGCCGAAGGACGACGAGTTGCCGAGATTCCCGCCGGGCACCACGATCCAGTCGGGCACTTCCCAGTCCAGACCCTGCAGGACGCGGTACATGATGGCCTTCTGGCCTTCGAGGCGGAAGGGATTGACCGAGTTCATGAGGTAGATGCCGAGCTTGTCGGCGATCTGCCGCACGCGGCGCAGGCAGGCGTCGAAGTCGCCCTCGATCTGCAGCGTGGTGGCCCCGTAGTCCAGCGCCTGGCTGAGCTTGCCGTACGCGATCTTGCCCGAGCCGATGAAGACGATGCCTTGCATGGGCGGGTCGGACTTGTTGGCAAAGACGGCCATGGACGCCGACGTATTGCCCGTGCTGGCGCAGGCGACGCGTTTGCGGCCGAGCATGCTCGCGATGGTGATCGCGGCGGTCATGCCGTTGTCTTTGAAGCTGCCCGAAGGGTTGAGGCCTTCGTATTGCAGGTAGAGCCGCTTGGGCTTCATGCCGATCTGGGCGCCGACACGGTCGTTCTCCTCGAGCAGCGTTCGGCCCTCGCCGATGGTGACGATCTTGTCGTAGGGAGCGAAGGGCAGCAGTTCGCGGAAGCGCCACACGCCGGAGAAGTCGAGCCGGGCCTCGACGCTGTGGCCCTTGGTGCACCAGCGCGGCTCGAAGAAGCTCATGCGGTGCGGCACGGGCAGCCGGTCCCAGTCGTAGCCCACGTCGAGCATGGACTGGCACTTGGGGCAGGCGAAGATGACCTGGCCGATATCGAACGTCGCCCGGCAATCGGGGTTGATGCAGATCTGGAAGGCTTTGTCGCTCATGGGGTGGATTGTAACCGTTCGGCGGGTGGTAAGCCAAAAAAGCTATGAGCTATGAGCCGGACACAACCAGTTGCTCGCGATCCGAAGGTGGGTTGGGGTTATCGGGCGCGCGGGCGTCCATTGGAGATGGTGTCCAGAAAAGGAATGTGTCCGCCAGGGCGAAAGCGCCGGTCGCAATCGGAAGGAGTCCGCCGGGGCTCGCCCGGCGGCTCGCTGGGCGGATCGCTGGGTTGGCGGGATGCAAACGACCAAGGGACAACGGACCCGACCACTGACCACTGACAACTGGCCACTGACTAAGCCTTGAAATACTTCGCCTGCGGATGGTGGGCGATGATGGCCGAGGTGGACTGCTCGGGATCCAGCATGTACTCCTCGGACAGGCTGACGCCAATGCGGTCAGGCTGGAGGAGCGGCCACATCTTCTCCTGAGCAGCGACGTCGGGGCAGGCAGGGTAGCCGAAGCTGTACCGGCTGCCGCGGTAGCCCTGGCGGAAGATGTCCCGGATCTCGCGGGCATCTTCGCCGGCGATGCCGAGCTCGACGCGGACCTGCTTGTGCATGTACTCGGCCAGGGCCTCGGCGGCCTCGACACCCAGACCGTGCAGATGCAGGTAGTCGCGGTAACGGTTCTGAGCGAACCATTCGCGGGCGACCTCGCTGGCCTGGCGGCCGACGGTGACGATGGTCATGGCAATCACGTCGAACTCGCCGCTGCTGCGGGGCCGCCAAAAATCGGCGAGACACCAGTACGGCTCCTTGGCCTGGCGAGGAAACTCGAACTCGGCGATGACCTTGTCGCGATCGTCGGGGTCGTAGACGTACAGCGTGTTGCCCTCGCTCTGGCAGGGCCAGTAGCCGTAGACGGCCCGCGGCTGCAGAATCCCCTCGCGCTCGCACTGGGCGGCGAGCTCGCGATAGATGGGCCGGACCTCAGTATCGATATAGCGATCAAACTCCGCCTGCGGGCGCCCCTTCTTGCGATACTCCCACTGGACCTGGAAGAGCATGACCTCATTGATGTACGCCAGGACCGACTTGAGCGGAATGTGCTCGACCACGCGCGAGCCCCAGAACGGCGGCGTGGGCACGGGAACGTCGACGGCGATGTCGTCGCTGCGTTGCGTGCGCACGGGACCGGCGGCTATGGCGGCGGCCTCGGTGCGCGACACGAGCTGGGATCGCGGCCGTGCCTCTTCCCGCTCGATCTCGCCTTCGACGATGGCCCGCATGAGGTGCAGCCCCTCGAAGGCGTCCTTGGCGTACATCAGCGGCCCCTTGTAGAGCGGGCGCAGATCCTGCTCGACGTATTTGCGGGTCAAAGCCGCCCCGCCGAGGATCACGGGCGGCGTCAAGCCACGCTCGTTGAGCACGGCCAGGTTGTCGCGCATGACGATGGTACTCTTGACGAGCAGGCCGGACATGCCGATGGCGTCGGCTTTCTTTTCCTGCCAGGCGTCGATGATGGCATTGATGGGCTGCTTGATGCCCAGATTGTACACGGTGTAGCCGTTATTGGTCAGCAGGATGTCCACGAGGTTCTTGCCGATGTCGTGGACGTCGCCCTTGACGGTGGCCAGCACGATGGAGCCCTTGCCGCCCTCGTCGGTCTTCTCCATGTGCGGTTCGAGGTACGCGACGGCGGCCTTCATGGTTTCGGCCGATTGCAGCACGAACGGCAACTGCATCTCGCCCGCCCCGAACAGATCGCCCACGGTCTTCATACCGTCCAGGAGAATGTCGTTGACGATCTCCAGCGGCCGGTAACGTGTCAGGGCTTCGTCGAGATCGTCAGTCAGTCCCGTGCGATCACCGTCGATGATGCGTTGCTTGAGCCGCTCCTCCACGCTCGCCGAGGCTCGCGTGGATTCCGCCCGTTTGGGACCGTCGTCCGGGAACTGGGCGAGCAGATCAGCCAGCGGGTCGTAGCCGTCGCTGCGTTCGTCGAAGATGAGTTTTCTCGCGATTTCCCGCAGTTTTTCGTCGATCTTGTACAGCGGCTGGATCCCCCCCGCGTGGACGATGGCGGCGTCGAGGCCGGCCTCGCGGGCGTAGTGCAGGAAGACGCTGTTGAGCACGTGACGCACCGCGGGTTTGACGCCGAAGCTGATGTTGCTCACGCCGAGCAGGATGTGGCAGTCGGGCATCTCCTGCTTGATGCGGCGAATGGCCTCCAATGTTTCGAGACCCAGGCGGCGGTCGTCCTCGTTGCCGGTACAGATGGTGAAAGTGAGCGGATCGAACAGCAGGTCGCCAGGGGCGATGCCGTAATTCTCGGTGACCAATCGGTAGATGCGGCGGGCGATGGCCACCTTGCGATCGGCGGTCTTGGCCATGCCCTCCTCGTCAATGGTCAACGCGACGACCGCCGCACCGAACTTCCGGCACAAGGGCAGGACTTCGGCGCAGCGCTTTTCACCGTCCTCCAGGTTGATGCTGTTGACGATGCACTTGCCGCCGGCCAGCTTGAGCGACTCTTCAATAACGGGCGTTTCCGTCGAGTCGATCATGAGCGGCACGGGCACCTCGGTGGCGAACCGGGCGATGATCCGCCGCATGTCGCTCACTTCGTCGCGGCCCACGTATGCGGCGCAGACGTCGATCATGTGGCTGCCGGCCTTGACCTGTTCCTTGGCCATGCGAACCATGCCGTCCACGTCCTCGGCGGCGAGAAGCTCGCGGAACTTCTTGGAACCGTTGGCGTTGGTGCGCTCGCCGACGATGAGGAAACTGTTGTCCTGGCGGATGGGGACGGCCTGGTAGAGGCTCGAAACACTGGGCTCAAAGCGAGGCTCGCGTTGTTTGGGCGCTCGGCCGCCGACGGCTTTGACCAGCGCTGCAATGTGATCGGGTGTGGTCCCGCAGCAGCCGCCGACGATGTTCACACCGTCCTGCTCGACGAACTCGACCAACCAGCGAGTCAGTTCCTCCGGGCTGAGCGGGTAATGTGGCCGCCCCTCGACCACCAGCGGCAGCCCGGCGTTGGGCAGGACGCTGAGCTTGCGCGTGCAAAACTGGCTCAGGTAGCGAACATGCTCGCTCATTTCCTGCGGGCCGGTGGCGCAGTTCAGGCCGATGACGTCGATCTGTGGGTAGGCCTCCAGCGCGACGACGGCGGCGGCGATGTCCGTACCGACGAGCATGGTGCCCGTGGTCTCCATGGTGACCTGGACCATGAGGGGCACGCGGCGTCCGGCTTCGGCGAACGCCTTCTCGATGCCCGCGATGGCCGCCTTGCATTGCAGGATGTCCTGCGCCGTCTCGACGAGCAGCACGTCCACGCCGCCGGCGAGCAAGCCGCGAGCCTGTTCGGCGTAGCTGTCTTCGAGAATGTCGAACGTCGTCTGGCGGAGGGACACGAGTTTGGTGCCCGGGCCCATGGAGCCGACGACGAAGCGCGGCCGGTCGGGCGTGCTGTACTTCTCGCAGGCTCGCCGGGCGATTTCGGCCGAAATCCGGTTGAGCTCATACGTCCGGTCGGCCAGACCGAACTCGGCGAGAACGATCTTGTTGGCGCCGAAGGTATTGGTCTCGACCGCGTCGCAGCCGACGCGCAGAAACCGCTCGTGGACTTCGCCGATGACATCCGGTCGCGTCTGCGACAGAATCTCGGTGCAGTTCTCCAAGCCGGCGAAATCCGACAGCGGCAGATCGAACGAGTGGACGCTCGTGCCCATGGCCCCGTCGAAGACCAGGACTCGTTCGTTAAGCGCTTGCCTGAACAGGTTTTCCATTCCTTGCTCCGAAGAAAGTCAACTCAGCAATCCTAGCGTGGTGCTCTTACGCGGGCAAACGGGGGCGTGGGGGTCATGCTATTGCCGACCTGAACCGGCGACGGCAATGCGAACCACGACCGGGCGAGCCACGCCGGCCGAGAGGTTCACGGGAATCGGTCAGAAGGCCAGAAGATGTGATTGCCGTCCTGCGAGCCCTGCGAAGACGTGAGGCTCCGGGGAACGGCGCTGCTATCGATCAACCGAAGAAGTGTGCTTTCATTCCCCTGTGAGCCGCCAGCCGTTGGCACGACTGGCGACTCATTTTCCACACTCGCTACGGCTTATAAGCCTCGCACAAACGCGCCAATTCCGACCCCTTCTACAAGGTTGCCCCCCTTTGGTCAAGGATAATCTTGATGGACACAGCCCTTTCGGGTATTTGCCCGGCCGGCGAAGTGACTCGCACGGGCGCCTATCTCCGCCCGCGCAGAGTGCCGCTAAATTCATGTTTATTTTGAACTTCCGAAATGCGACGCTTGGCGGCAACCGGGACCGCCCCACCCGCGTGATAGGACGTAGCCAGCCTGGATAATCAGTCCACATCGGACCCCGTTTTGACGTCGCTAACGACTGATGGAGCGCAACGGCGGCCGGGTTAAACCGGTTCAATCGGGGCCGTTCCGAACCCCTGCCGCGCTGACGGCATGGCGAAGGCGTTTTCTCGTGAGGCGGCCGATGGTTTTCGGCTGACATTAATCTGACGCTCACGAGGTTCCTCTCCGTGGATGCAGCCCGCTCGCCCCTGCTTGCCGGCGTGCCGGCGACCGTGCCGGCCAGTCCCGCCCCCATCATCCCGCTGCTGAGCTACCAGGCCGACGACATTCAATCGACTGCCCGCTTCCGCTGGTGCTGTTGGTCGCGGCAGGTCGGCAAGAGCTTCACCAAGAGTCTGCGCCGGTTGCTTCGAGGTCTCGAGCGGCGACGGACGCAGATCTTTCTTTCCGCGGGCGAACGGCAGAGCCGTGAGTTGATGATCAAGGCTCAGCAGCATTGCCGAGCGCTGAATCTGGCCGCTCATTTCCACGGCGACCGGTTCTTTGCCGGCACGTCGTTCAAACAATTGACCATCGAGCTGCCCAACCGGGTGCGGATCATCGGGCTGCCCGCCAATCCGCAGACGGTGCGCGGCTTCACCGGCGACGTGTTTCTCGACGAGTTCGCCATGCACCGCGACGACCGGGAGATCTGGGCGGCCGTCTTCCCCACCGCCCTGCGCGGCGACGGCGAGATCGACATCGCATCGACGCCCAAGGGCCGCGACAACATGTTCGCTCTTCTGCGTGACAACCCGCAGTTCGAGCACTCGACGGTCACGCTGGACGACGCCATCGCCGCCGGGCTACAGGTCGATCGCGAGCAGATCCGCCGTTCCATCCACGATGACGAGATTTACCGGCAGGAGTTCGGCTGCGAGTTTCTCGACGAATCGTCGGCCTTCCTCACGTACGAGCAGATCGCGCGGGTGGAGGATCCGCAGCTTGCCGGCGGGTTCGACGCCGCGGCGCTGGCCGACTGTCGAGGCGAGTTGTACTGCGGCGTGGACGTGGGCCGCGTGCGCGATCTCACGGTGATGTGGGTGTTCGAACTGTGCGACGGCGTCTTGGTGACGCGAGCCGTTCGCGAGAGCGTCAACGAGCCGTTTCGCCGCCAGAGCGAAGCGCTGCACGGCCTACTCGCCAACCGTCGCTTGCGCAAATGTTGCATCGACGCGGGCGGCATCGGCATGGCCATGGCGGAGGCGGCGGTCGAGGCGTTTGGTGCTGCGCGGGTCGAGCCGGTCACGCTGACGGCGGCGGTGAAGGATCAGTTGGCCAGCCGGCTGCGGATGCGGGTGGAGGACGCGACGCTGCGCATCCCATGCGAGCCGGCGATTCGCAACGACTGGCATTCCGTACGGCGGTCGGTCACGGCAGCCGGCCCCGCACGGTACGACTCTAGCCGCGCCGAAGGGAGCCACGCCGATCGGTTCTGGGCGGCCTGCCTGGCCGTGCGAGCGACCGAGAATGCCACCCCGCCCATGGGCGACGTCGGACTCGTTCAGAGCGGCCCCTTCCGATACGCGAGAAACGGCGTGTGGTAAGCACAACCAACCAGGTCAGGAGCGATCATGAGCATCACCGAGCGGATTCTCAACACGTTGCGAGGCACGAAAGCTTCAACCACGCGCCCCAAGCCGGGCCGGCTCGTGAACGGCGAGGCACTGGATCGATGGCGCGAATATCCCGCCGACGGGCTGACGCCGGCGGAACTGGCTCGCATTCTTCGCGAAGCCGACGAAGGTGCGCCAGATCGGGCATTGGCCTTGTTCGAGCAGATGGAGGAGAAGGACGCGCATCTGCACTCGGTGGCGAACACGCGCCGACTGGCGCTCACCGGTTTGCGGTGGCAGGTGATCTCTGCCGCACAGGTGCATGACGGCGTCGATGCCGCACGAGCGGACGAGGCTGCCGAGTACTGCCGCCGCGTGCTGGCCCGCATCGAGCACTTCGACGAGGCGCTGCAGCACCTCTCGCTGGCCATGGGCCGCAACGTGGCCATCGCCGAAAATGTGTGGGAGATCTTGGATGGCGAGTTGCAGTTGGTGGACGTGGTACCGGTGAGCTTCGACCGCGTGACGTTCGACATGGCCGGTCAGCCTCGCATCCTGACCAAGGACGCGCCGTACGAAGGCATCGAGCTCCCGCCAGACAAGTTCGTGGTGCACACGCCGCATGCCGTCTCCGGCCATCCCATGCGGGGCGGGCTTCTGCGAGCGACGGCGCTGGCATATCTGGCCAAGCACTTTTCCATGAAGGACTGGATGGTCTATGCCGAGTTGTTCGGCATGCCCGTGCGCATCGCGCGATACGAGCCGGGAGCCACGGCGGAGGAGAAGCGCGAACTGCTGAGTATGCTCGAATCGCTCGGCGCTGAGGCAGCGGCCATCTTCAGCAAGGCGGTCGAGGTGCAGTTGTTGGAAGCCGGCCGCGGCGCCGTCCCGCCGCCGTACGAGCACATGTGCGACTTCTTCAACCGCGAGCTGAGCAAGGCCTGGCTGGGCCAAACGCTGACCGTCGAAGGGACGGCCAACGATTCGCGTCCCGGGGCCAGCGGGCCGGCCATCCACAACGAGGTGCGGCTTGACCTACGGCAGGACGATATCGTCAAGGAAGGCCGCACCATCCGCCGCGACGTGCTCGGCCCGCTGACGCGGCTGCGCTTCGGGCCGGATGCGCCGGTGCCGTACTTCAAGCGGGTGCTCGAGCCGCCGCGCGATCTCAAGCAACTGGCCGACGTGCTCAATGTGGCGGTCAATGACCTGGGTATGCAGGTTCCGTCGCAATGGGCGCACCACGCCCTCGGTGTGCCGCACGCGGCCGATGAGCCGGCGGTGCTGACCGGTAGGAAAAGATGACGCGGCGACACGAGGACGCGGCGAACTTTCGGGGGGCGGGCGAGACGCCCGCCGCCCCCCAGCCACCAGTCCCCAGCCCCCAGGCCCGGGGCTTGGCCCTACTCCCGATGGGTCGCTCGCCAGTAATCGGCGCCGATCATCTCGACCGGGATGTCCTTGATGCCCAGACTGCGGGCGGGCGAGTCGCTGCGCAGCCGGTAGTCGTCCGGAGCGGCGTCGAGGAACATGGGATCGGCCAGAACGGTGTGGGCGTCCATGCCGGCGGCTTGCCACTCCGCGTAAGAGCCGGCAGGCGTTACCTTCGAGTCAAGCCTGGTCAGATCCGATTCGCGGCACCAGTACAGATTGTGATCCCATTCGGTGAACGTGCCGGGCCATTTGCTCCACGCGAAGACAAGCCTGCGATCCTGGGCTGAACCCTCCACCGTACTCGCCGAGAATGCCACGATGTTGCGCACGAAGCGGTTGCCGCGCATGAAGTCGTCGCGCGGCTGCAGGCGGATCTGTTCGTTGGCGGCATCGACGAAGATGTTGTTCTCGAACGTGTTGTTCTTGCCCCCATGCACACAGATGCCGCCGTTCACGGTGCGAGCCACGATGTTGCCGTAAACAAGCGTGCCGCTGGAATAATCATCGAGATAGATACCCCAGTTGAAGTACGGCGTGAGGATGCGGCCGTCGCGGTCGGTGCCCATGCCGATCACGTCGAGGATGAGGTTGTGCCGGATCACGTTGCCGGTGTCCTGCTTGTGGCGTCCGAGCGTTTCGATGGCCCCGGTGTCGTTGGTTTCCAGGTTGGTGCGGCGAATATCGTTAAATTCGACTCGATTGCGGTGCGAAAAAGCATGGTCGGTGTAGGACTTGAGGGAGATGGCATAGCGGCTCAAGTCGCTGAACGTGTTGTGCACGATCTCGTTGTCGCTGGAGGTCGTGCAGTACACGCCGGCCACGTGTTTGTAGATGAGCCCCAGCCGACGCATGACGTTGCCCGCGATGTGGATATGGTGTGGTTGATCGGCGACGCCGCCATGCAGGAACAGGCCCCCCTGGCCCAGGTCGTACAGATCGTTACCCGTGAACGCGACGCGATGCGTGCCGGCCTCCATGCGGACGGCATAGCCGCCAAGGCGACGGAACGTGCAGTTGCGGATTGAGCAGTCGCGCACGCGGGCCATGTGAATGGCGGCATCGGCTGGCGAGTAGTATTCGCGCGTGACGGTGTAATCGGTGTCGATGAAGGACAGTCCGACAAAGTGCACGTGCTCAACCCATCGGTCGTCCTGGCCGCGCAGTTCGATCAGGCGGTCGAGCCGAGGCGCAACCACGTTCTGCGGCGTGGGCGCATCCTCAAAAGGTATGTACTCGACCCGGCCGGCCTTCTCGTCCAGATACCACTCGCCGGGCGCATCCAGGGCCGCCCGCACATTCTCGACAAAATAGCGGTTGCCCATGCGGATCTCTTGGGCGCCCCCCCCGGTGAAGTAGATGCGGCGCGAGTCCGCGTCGATGCGCTCGATGGGAACGATGCCGTTCACCCAGCCCCATGCGGGGAAGATATGTACTTCGGCGCCCGCGATCTGTCCCCACGCCGGGATGTCGCCCGGCTTGTAGCGCAGGTATGCCGTGATTCCGGCGGGCGTGGGCGGCGAGGGTGGCTTGACCTTCCCTCCCTGGGCTTTCTCGAACGCCTCGGCCTGGATGAGCAAGAGCCCGTGCGGCGATGTCGGTGGTTTGACTTCGAACGCTCCCCACCACGTCGGCGTCGAGATGGCCGTACCAGGATCCCACGCGTCATCGGACGTAAGGGCCAACGCATCGAGGCTCAGCCCGCCGCCCTTCACGTTGCTCCAGGTCAGCACGCATTCGCCCTGCGGGAGTTGGATCGTCGCCGAGCGGGCCCAATGAAAGTTGCTCCATCCACCCGTATCGGGCAAGTTCTCGAGCGCGACCGGCTCAGCGTCGCCGGCCTGCAAAGCAGTGCGTCCGCTCATATCGCTCACGCCGCGAGCACTCGCGTGACTGGCGTAGCGCAGCCAGACGTGATACCGGCCGGCTGCAGGCACGCGCAAGCGCCACGTGAGCTTGGTGCCCACCTCGTGGAGATCAGCGACCGCCCGATCGAACCGGCCGACCTCCCACGGCTCACCGTGCCAATCGGCGAAGAGCCAACCGCCCTCGTGCGGCCGGGCCGGATCGAAGTCAGGATGCCGCGCCCGGCGGGCCCAACGATCGCCCACGCGGAGGATTCGGAACCGCCACTGGCCGTCGGCCGCTTGCGGCACATCCGCCGACCACAGGCCGCCCGCATTCTTGCGCCAGCCTTCAATGGGCACGCCGCCGCTGAAGATCACCTCGCCCTCGGCGCGGTACGTGATCGGGCAGCGTTGCGTTCCCGAGTCGGCCGGCGTGAACGCCAGCGGCGCATCGAGCCGATACGTGCCCGCATGCACGACAACCTCCACCGGCTCGCTCAGGCCGGTGGCAATCAATTCCCGGACCGCTTGCTGAGCCCGGACCGGCGTGGCAAACGGGCCGTCCTGCCCATCGGCCGCGGCGCGCCGGCCAGACCATGCGTCATTGCCGGCAGGCGAGACGTGTAGCGTCACCGCTTCGACAGAAGCGGCCACGAACGCAAACACACAAACGGTCAGCCGAACGAAGTGCGCAGGGTGTGACATGGGACCTCCTCCCAGATGGGGTCAGTTCGTTGCGTGCCGGGCGGAATTGTAATACAACCGGGCACGGGTATCGACGGCCAATGGTGACACAAGCTCCCGGCCGGCAAACGGCGCACTGGAAGGATGGCCCACAACAACAGTTGGAAAGGGAGTACCCATGATCGCGGCACGAGCTGAGACCCGGTTCCTCCCAGGGGTTCTGATCCCCGGACTCTTGGCGGCCCAACTCGTCACGACGGCGTTCGCGCAAACGACCCCGTCGCAGAGGACCGCGGGCTCGCGCCCCAACATCCTGTGGATCACGTGCGAGGACATGAGCCCGGATCTAGGTTGCTACGGCGACTCGTATGCTCGCACGCCCACGCTGGACAACCTGGCCGCCCAGGGCGTCCGCTACACGAACGTGTTTTCGGTAGCCGGCGTGTGCGCTCCCAGCCGATCAGCCATTATCACGGGCATGTATCCCTGCTCCATCGGGACGCATCACATGCGCTGCAAAGGCGTGCCACCCGCACACGTGAAGTGCTTCACCGAATACTTGCGGGCCGCCGGCTACTACTGCACGAACAATGTCAAAACGGACTACAACTTCGACGCCCCTGTCACCGCGTGGGATGAATGCAGCGCAAAGGCCGACTGGCGCGGGCGGGCGCCCGGCCAGCCGTTTTTCTCGGTGATCAACATCACGACCACGCACGAAGGCCAGATCCGCTCCACGGAACAGAAGTTCGCGCTCCACATGAGCCGCGTGAAACCGGAAGATCGTCACGACCCGCTCAAAGCCGTACTGCCTCCGTACTATCCCGACACGCCCATCGTCCGCCGCGACTGGGCCCGCTACTACGATCTGATCACTTCCATGGACGCCCAGGTGGCGGAGATTCTCCAACGGCTTGAAGCGGACGGCTTAGCCGACAGCACTATCGTGTTTTTCTTTAGCGACCACGGGCGGGGCCTGCCTCGGGCCAAGCGGTGGTTGTACGATTCGGGCCTGCACGTGCCCATGATCGTGCGCTGGCCCGACCGAAGTGGAGCAGGCAGCACGTGCGACGACTTGGTGAGCTTCGTCGATCTGGCTCCGACCGTGCTTTCGCTGGCCGGTGTGGAGATCCCCGAGCACATGCAAGGCGGTGCGTTCCTGGGCGACCAGAAGGTGGCCAAGCCGCGTGAATACGTCTGTGCCGCTCGCGACCGCATGGACGAGACGTACGACATCATCCGGGCCGTGCGCGACAAGCAATACAAGTACATTCGCAACTTCAGGCCCGGCCGCCCCTATGCTCAATACATCCATTACGCGGAACAAATGCCGACCATGCAGGAGATGCGGCGGCTGTACAAGGAGGGCAAGCTGACCGGCCCGCAGAAGATCTTCTTTCTGCCGGAGAAGCCCGAGGAAGAGCTGTACGACACGCAGGCCGATCCGCATGAGATCAATAACCTGGCCGGTTCCGCCGAGCACGCGACCACACTGGAGCGCATGCGCAAAGCGCTGGAGGACTGGATGACGGCCATCGGCGATCTGGCATTCGTCCCGGAAGAGGAGCTCAACGAGCGCATGCGGCCGGGTGGCAAGTGGGCCAAGACCGAAGCGCCGGTGATCTCGTTATCACGGGGCGGGCAAGATGGTGTGGTGACGGTCACCATCACCTGTTCGACGCCGGGTGCCTCCATCGCGTACACGACGCAGTCCGGCAAGGACGCGCACTGGTTGCTCTACAGCAAGCCCGTCGAGCTGCCTGGATCGGCGACGCTGCGAGCCAAGGCCATTCGGCTGGGCTATCTGGAAAGCGACGAGGTGGAGCGACGGCTCCAAAAACATTAGTGCCGGGAAGGGAAGCACGCCCCACTCGGAAAGAGGCGGCCGGGTCAAGCCCCGCCGCTCGCAGCGTAACCCACATGATCGCTTGGACCTGTGCTGAAAGCTGACAGCTGATGACTACTTTTCAAAGGCCCCCTATGCACGCTTGGACACGCTTGATCGCATTGGCATCGCTTTCGCTCGCTTCGTGCAGTCACCTGGCCAGCCGGCCCGACTTCGTGACGTACGTGCCCCATCGGCTCGACGGCAGCGACGGCACGAATCAGCATTTTCTTGTCACGCCGGTGGCGAATCGGGAGTTCCTCGCGTTCTGGACGCAGGCCACGCGCGAGAACGACCCGGATCAGCGGGTGGTCATGAGCCGCAGCCGTGACCAGGGCCGCACCTGGAGCGAGCCGGTCATGCTCGCCGGCGACCCGACGGCCAAGACCGGCCGGATCGCTTCGTGGCAGTTCCCCGTGGTCGTGCCCGACACTGGTCGCATCTACCTGTTCTACAACCAGAACATCGGGATCGTCGATGCCCGCGAGGACACCACCGGGGCGTTGGCGTACATCTGGTCGGACGACAACGGGCATACCTGGTCCAAGCCGCTCACGCTGACCATCCGCAAATCCGCCTTGTCCAACCCCGAGCCGGGCTCGCCGGAGAACTGGGTGGTGTACCAGGCGCCCATCATCACCAGCCGCGGCGAAGTGATTGTCGGTTTCACGCGATGGGCCAGCAAGAAAGTGCAGAAAGAAGGCGGTCTGTTCGAGCGGGACTCGGAAGTCTGGTTCCTGCGCTTCGACAACCTCCTGATTGAGCCGGATCCCGCCCGACTGACGGTGACGACGCTCCCCGACGGCGAGCACGGCCTGCGCGCGCCCTGCCCCGGCAAGCCAAGTCTGAGCATCGCCCAGGAACCGACCATCCAGGAGTTGAGCGATGGCCGATTCATCACGGTGATGCGCACGCGAACCGGCTACATCTACTACGCCTTGTCGAACGATCGGGGCCACACTTGGGACACGCCGCGACCGTTGCGATTCGCCCCCGGCGGCCCCCCCATTCCACAACCGTTGGCCCCCTGCCCGCTGTACAAGCTGGCGGACGGCCGATTCATCCTGATCTTCCACAACAATGACGGCTCGGCCAATGGCGGGACGGGCCCGACCGACAGCCGCCGTGTCCGCCGCCCCGTCTGGCTGGCCGTCGGCCGCGAAGTCGCCCAGTCTGGCAAGCTCGCCGGAAACGTGCACCCAAATGATGACCAGCCGCTGATTTTCAGTCCGCCACGCATTCTTGCCGACAACGGCGGCGTTGCGGTCGGCCCCGCCAAGCATACCCAGATCGGCACGTACCCCAGCCTCTTCGAATTCGAGGGCCGGGTGTACTTCTGGTATCCCGATCGCAAGCACTTCCTGCTGGGCAAGATCATCGGTCCGAATCTGCTGGCTGACTCGCTCGCGTCTCCCTAAAGCCACAGACGGTTCGCCGCCTGGCCGCCGGATGGGTGGAAGCAGCTGGCTCCTGAGTTCTCCTGATCCGAATTGCTCGTGCTTATTCCCCGAGTGGGTCATAAGATCATCTGCATCGTTCGGCCCCGGCGCTGAACGTGATCGATTGGCCACCTGATGGAGGCTGGAGTCATGAACCTGTATGAGAGGGCCCTGCTCGGCCACCCGTTGTCGAATTGCTCCTCATGCGAGGACGTTGCCCTCGCGACGCCCGGCCCTTTTCTCCGCGAGCTCTACACAGTCGTGAACCAAGATGAGGACGAGGACGAAGACTTCGACGAAGATGAGGAGCTCGAGGAGGATGAGGACCTCGACGAAGATGAGGACCTCGACGAAGACTTGGACGACGACTTCGACGAGGAAGAAGAGGACGAAGACTACGGCGACGAGGAGGAAGGGGAGGACGACTGATTTCGGCAGAACAACCCGGACACTCGCGCCGTCGCCATGGTCACGACGCTCGCTCAACGAAGGGGATTCCCCGGGGTCGCTTTTTTGTCCGCAGATTGCGCAGATTGTCACAGATGTTGAGTTATGAAAGACAGTAAAGTGGCACTTGCGGACTAGCGCTATATTGCACCATCAGCGTCCGTTCAGTAACGGCTGTCGATCCAAGACGACGACGGCGTGCACTGGATGGTCTGTTAATCTTGTAATTCTGCAATCTGTGGATCATCCGACGACGGAAAGGTCGCTAGACGGCCGGGATGTGCCAATCTTCCGGGCCGACGGGCAGCGGGACTCCCAGGCGGATGGATTCGAGCAGCTTCATGGTGATGCGCGTGACGGTGACGGCGGAAACCACGTCGCAGGGGTTTTCGCCGTTGCCTTCGATGCAATCGAGGAATCGGTCGAGATGCCGGGCATGGCCCTTGTCGGGAGAAACAAAGAACGGCGGCGCACCGGCGGCGGCCTGCTCATGGGCGAGCGTCACGGCCTCATGAAACGCCTCCATGCCTTGGGCGAGCTTGCCGTCCGGATCGGATTTGAACGGGTAGGTGAAGCGGAAGGGCTCGTCGGGCAAGCCGCGCTGGCGGACTTCGACGTGGTGATCCATGGCCAGCGTCACGTGGTTGGCCGTCACCTCAATCAGTTCCTTGGGATAGTCGAAATGTCCACAGAGTGATTGCGTGATGGTCGTCAGCGAGCCATCCTGGAACCGCAGCATCAGCGTGAAGTTGCCGCGAGCGGAGCCCTCGGCAAAGACGCGGACGGGCGGGGAGGGGTTGAGCCACAGGGCCACGTCGATGAAATGCACCATCTCGGCGAAGAGGATGGTTTCATTGTCGCGGTAGATCCAGTCCTGCCAGCTGCGGCAATCGTCGTTGACGCGCATGAGGATCTGAATCTGCCGCTCCTCGGGGAGCGACTCGCGGCGTCCCTGGCCGCTGCGATCCACCGACGCCGGCGAGCCACCGGCGGACGCGACGGCCTTATGCAACAACCGGCGCAGCTCGAGGATGGCCGGGCTGCTGCGGCGATTGTGGCAGACACACACGGGCACGCCGGTCTGACGGACGGCGGCGACGATCCGCTGCATCTCGGACACCGTGGCCGCCAGTGGTTTCTCCACGAACACGGGCTTGCCCGAGGCCAGAGCCGGCACAATCACTTCGCTGCGCAGATTCGTGTGCGTGCACAGGACGATGACGTCCACGTCCGGGTTCTCGACCGCATCCTGCCAGTCGGTGCAGCTCGCGGCAGCCCCGAAGACCTTGCGGAAGTTCTCGGCCACTTGGGCGTTCACGTCGCAGACCACGGCCAGCTCGGTGCGCGGATTGTTCACGATGTTCGGGCAGTGCCAACCCCGAGCGATGGAACCACAACCGATAACCGCGACGCGATGCTTCCTCATGCGAGCGTGCTCCGCGAAATGCCCTTCTTGTGGTGCATGCTTCCTTGTGGTGCACGCTTCCAGCGTGCACGTGCCGACAAGATGCCTGCACCACAATCCGCGTGCACGTGCCGTCAGGATGCCTACACCACAAACTCCCCTTCGCGTGCCGGCTCACCACTCGCCCGTACGGGCGGCCTGCCACGCGCAGCCCGCGGCACCGATGAAGCCCGCGTCGTTGCCCAGCGTGGCGAAGAGGATTTCCGGTCCGTCGTCCAGCAGCTTCCAGGTCAGTTCCTTGAAGTACTTGCGGATGGGCTGCAGCAAGGCGTCGCCGGCCGCGATGAGCCCGCCGGCCATGACCACGCGTTGAGGATTGCTCACGTGCTGCATGATGACACAGGCGACGGCAAGGAAGTAGCACGCCTCGTCCCAGACCTGGCGAGCCAGCTCGTCGCCGGCGCGGCTGGCCGCCACGACGTGCTCGGCCATGAGCATCTCACCGCGATCGACGTACGTCTTCAGGCTGCTCGGCCGGCCCTCGGCGATGAACTCCTCCGCCCGACGGGCCAGGAAATACGCCGACGAATAGGCCTCGAGGCAGCCCTTCTGGCCGCACGAGCAGAGTCGTCCGCCGGGCTGGACCAGCATGTGGCCGAGTTCGCCGGCGTTCTCAAAGTAGCCGCGCAGCAGCTTGCCCTCCGTGATCACGCCGCCGCCCACGCCGGTGCCCAGCGTGAACATCACGAGATCCTGCACGCCTTTGCCCGCGCCGGCCCAGAACTCGCCCCAGGCGGCGGCGTTGGCGTCGTTCTCCAACGTCGTGGGGATGCCCGTAGCCTTGGCCACCAAATCACGCAACGGGACGTTCTTCATGCCGGGCAGGTTCCCCGGGTTGATGACCAGGCCCTGCCGATGGCTCATGGGCCCGGGCGAGCCGATGCCCACGCCGGCCACGTCCTTGCGGTCCACGCCGGCCTCGGCGATCGCTCGCTCGGCCGCCGCGACAATGTTGGCCACGACCTTGTCCGGCCCTTCTTCGATGCCGGTGGGAACGCTGAATTTGATCTTGACGTTGGCGTCCTCATCGACGAGGCCGGCCTTGATGTTCGTTCCGCCCAGATCGACTCCGACGAAGTATGCTGCCACCGCTCACCTGCCTTGTTGAGATTCCGCTTGGGTTCACAGACACCATCGCCGCGAGCGTTCCTGGCCGGAAAACGTCACGGCCGGGCCCGCCGCCGGATGACCGGCTTGTCGCGCACGGACAACGCCTCCATCGTAGTGTGACATGTCATTTTGCTCAACTGCAAGGCTTATCGCCCGCAAGAGTTTGATGGCCGTGTTCAACCTCTCCTCTCGCACGTCCCTCCGCGAACGGCGGGGCTTGCCCCCGCCGTCTCATTCCCCCGTCGGTTCGCCCCCTCTCGCAACGTGAGCTGTGAGCTGGGAGCTCTGAGCGATCTCATTGCCCCGATGATCTCCACGACCATAGCGTGTACGTCCGTTCGCGTGCGGCGCTCGGACCCCGTGGGACTGAGTCCGCCGGGCAAGCCCGGCGGCTCGCGCGGGTTTGCGTCCTTCAGGGCAGTCGGATCACGCGGACGTCGGTTGGAGCGACGCGGGGTCGATCTGTTTGAGCTGGCGCAGGAACTGCTCGATCCAGAAGCGGCGGTCCGGCGGAACAGGCCGGTTTCCGAAGGCTTGGCCGTAGTAGAGGCGAATCAATTCAGGGGCGTCCTGCAACGCCGGGTGACGAGTCGCCAGTTCGTCGGCGAACTCGGCCGGCGTCTGGTCCGGGCGGCGATGGAGCCCCAGCGATTCCAGCCGGCGGCAGAATCGCGTGTAGAACTCCACCTCGGCTCGACCGCCGCCCGCACGCCGTCGCAGACGCTGCGCCGACCAGCCGATCCGCGCAACGAGCCATCGGCCGGCGGCGACCACGCCGCGTCCGAGGAGAACAGCCAGCGCGATCACCAAAAGCGTGAACACCCAATAAAGCACGCGATCGCGGGCGGACAATTCCATGCGCCAGCCGAACAACTCGCGGGCGAAGGCGACGATGCCCCCCACCAGCGTGGTCTCGTCCTGAGCCGGCCGAGTCACCCAGGCCTGAAACCGCTCGAGCAACTCTCGCTGCGACGCCGCATCGTAGGCGAGGACCAGGCTGGCCCACTGGAACTGCATGAAATCCGCCACCTTGCGCAGCGGCTCGTACCACGACGCCGTCGGCGAGGCCACCACCGATGCGCCGGGCGTCGGATCGAACGTCAGCCACCCCTTGCCCCGAAGGAAGACCTCCACCCAGGCATGTGCGTGCTTCTCGCGAACGATGAGGAAGCCGCCCACCGGATTGTATTCGCCGCCCCGATAGCCCGTGACCATTCGGGCCGGAATGCCCTTTAATTGGCACACAACCGCCATGGCGGTGGCGAAGAACTCGCAGTGTCCCTGCCGGGTATCGAGGAGGAACTCGCCCACGGGTTCCCGTCCCGGCCCCAGGCGCGGCGGCGACAGCGTGTAGGCGAATCGCGAGGACGAGAGGAACTGCTCCAAATCCCGGACGAAAGTCTCGCGGCCGTCGGGCCGGTCGAGCATGCTGGCACTGGGAATCTCGTTGTCGATCAACTGCAGGATCTCCTCCGTGCGAGGCAGCGGCACCACGGGCACGATCAGTGGAGGATCCTGCTCCAGCTCCTGCGCTTGTTGCGCCCGCAGCAGCGGGAGCGCGTAGGGCGCGATGGTGGTCACGGTGTAGCGGACCAACCTGCCCGGCCGGGGCACGTGAAGAATCTGGTGCTCCGGGTGAAACCGGACTTCGCTGAAGTCGTGTGAGGCCACAGCGAGAATCGGCTCGGGGCTGAACAGATTGCCGTATCGCCGCGGTTCCAGCCAGAACTGGTACTGCATGGTGTCGGGCGAGTCCGCAGCCGGCGACAACGTGACCTGGTGCTGGCCGGGCTCGAACTCGACGGTCACGAAGTCATCGGAGGACCGATACGGCCGATGCCAGCCCCAACTGGAAGCGAGACCGCCGGCCCGCCGGCCGTAACGGGTTCTGACTTCGCCGCGAAAGTAGTGTTGCGTCTCGTGCTCCTCGGCCGAGAAGGGGACGGGTCCCGTCACCTTGACCCGCATGACCGCCTGCTCGGAAGGGCTGATGTCATGGCCACCGCGCAAGTCCTCGGAGCCGCCGAAGCCGGTGAGCACGGGGCCCGCGGCGGCCGCTTGCATCTGCCGGAAAAGCGTGGACTCCACGCGCGGACAAACCAGGAAGACAACCGCCCCGATGACGGTCGCGACCATGAAAATGGCGGCCACCGTCGAGCGGAACGGCCGCGAGGGCAGGAAGAGCGCATCGTCTCGCGATTCGGACGCGGGTGAGGCGGACCCCGGCGACACCGAGCCGGGACCGGACGACACGACGGCCGGACCGATCGCGACCGTCCCAGTTCGAGAGACTTCCGCGGCCACGTGCAGTCGGATAAGTCGGCCCAGTCCCAGCACCAGGCTCACGACCAGAGCGACGGCAAACAGCACGTTACCGCTGACGATGGCCCCCACCACCAACAGCACGAGAGACAGCACGATGACGTGTGTTTCCTCGCGCAGCGACCGAGGCAGCAGCAGCCGAACCACGCACACGGTGATCAGGAAGTGCGACAGGGCCATGATCAGAATGACGTCTTGCTGCAGGTACTCGTGCAGCAGAAACCCGAAGGCCAGCACGACGATCAGCTGAGAAAGGCGTTCGAGCAGCGGCGTCGGCCGCAGGCGAGCCGACGTGAATGGGCCAAGCAGGCCCGCGCATACCGCCACGATGAGATACAGCAGGTTGCCCTCGGCGGCGGCGATGGGCGCGACCACACTGATCAGGAGCAAGGCGTTGGACCACGGGCTCGGAGCGATCATCAAGCGGTCCTCCGGCGCTCGGGCACGGTTCCGGACAGGTCGAACAGTTTGTCGAGCCATCCCGATTGCGGCGTGATCAGCATGACACTGGCCGTACGCCCGCTGAGGATGCGGAGCAAACGCGCATGCGATTCGTGCGAACGGACGGTGAGCAGCACGCACCGGGCGTTCGAGCCGCTGCACCAGCGTACATTCTGAATCATCTGATCGAACGATCGTTCCGCTCCGGGGGACAGCAAAGCCAGTTCGTTCAGAATGCGCTGTCGCTGAGCACGGCCGCCCGCAGGAGCCAGCACGACGGGCACAACGCCGCGAGCGATCATGCCCACGCGATAGCCGCGATCGAGCGCTTCGCAAACCACGGTGGCGGCCGCGCTGATCATGCGTTCGACAGTGGGATCCGGACGAGGATCTCCCGGCGTGCCGCGAAGTCGCTGCCACAAGCCGCGGCGAACCGCCTTGGCCGGCGGACTCTCGGGCCAGGGGTCGAGCAGCACCACCAGCTGGCTGTCGCGCACGGGCTGATGCTCACGCACGACCAGCTGGCCGGTGTGGGCGCTTCGGCGCCAATGAATCCAGCGAGGGTTGTCGCCCTGGCGGTATTCGCGGACGCCGTGAAACTCGTCCTGGCCGGCGGCGTGTTCCTGCCGGCGAGCATCGGGCGACTCAGCGAGAGCCTGCTGATGCCAAAACTCGCGTCGCACCCGCCCCGCCGCCGGGAAGACGATGAGCTCGGCGGGAGCTTCGATGTCCACGGTGCAGGTGAAGAGCCCGAAGGGGAATCCGCACGACACGCGAATGCCGCGCAGAGCAAGCCGGCCGCGGTTCGGGCAGACGGCCTTGAGCTCGACGCGGCGCTCCTCGCCCGGCCGGAGAACGGCTAGCAGCAGTTCCGCCAGCGGTGCGCGCCCCGCCACGGGCGTCTCGCCGATGCGGACGACCCATGACTTGAACCATCGCTTGCGATGACGGATCGTGTACACGAGTCGGAACGGCCGGCCGGCCACGGCGGCCACCACCGGCCCGCGCTCCACGTCGATGCTGCGCACGGTCTGCACGCAAGTCACTGCGTTGAACGCGACGACCGCGATTGCCATCCCGAACAACAGGAGCAAGAGATTGGCCTCGCTGGTGAACGAGGCGATGGCAACCAGAATGGATACCACGATGACGATGAGCCCGCTCCCCGATGCCCGCAACCCGCGCAACGGTGAGCTGCGGCGAACAGCCGCCGCAAACACCGGCAAGGCACGGGATGTCATGGGTAGCGTTGCCATCGTGCTGGCCTCCGAAGAGGCGATTACCTCCGAGCCGTTCCCACCGATTGTGGCTAATCGGGTACGGTCACGTTCCGGACGATCTCGCCGAGCAACTGGTCGGTGTTCACCGTGTGGCCGTCGTGCAGGTAGCTCTTGGTCACCACGCGATGCGCACAGGTCGGCACGAACAACGATTTGATGTCATCGGGCACGACATAATCGCGTCCCATGAGCAAGGCCAACGCCTGTGCACAGCGCACCAGCGAGATGGCTCCGCGGGGAGAGACTCCCACTTCCAACAGCTCGTGGCCACGGGTGATCTCGACCAGGTCCAGGGCGTAGTTCACCAGCCGATCGTCCACCTGGATGCGGGACACGCGATCCTGCAGGAGGATGACATCCTCGCGACTCATCACCGGTCGCAGGGAATCCAACCGATTGGCTCCGGGCTGCTCGCGAATGATCTGCATCTCGAATTCGCGCGAGGGATAGCCGATGCGAATTCGCAGGGCGAAGCGATCGAGCTGGTTCTCGGGCAGGAAGTAGGTTCCCTCGAACTCGAACGGGTTCTGCGTAGCGATGACCATGAACGGACGGTCAAGCTTGAGCGTACGGCCATCGACGCTGACCTGCGCCTCGTTCATCGCTTCCAGCAGCGCCGATTGCGTGCGAGGCGTGGTGCGATTGATCTCGTCGGCCAGCACGATGTTGGCGAAGACCGGACCGCGTTTGAACTCGAAGGCGCCGGTCTGTGCGTCGTACACACTGACGCCGATGATGTCCGACGGCAGGAGGTCGGGCGTCAACTGAATCCGCGAGAACGACAGGTCCAGGCTGGTAGCCAAAGCACGGGCCAGCACGGTCTTGCCTACACCCGGCACGTCCTCGATCAGCACGTGGCCCCGACTCAGCAAGCCGACCAGTACCTCGGTGACTGCCGTCGGCTTGCCCAGGAACACGCTCGCGATGTTGGTTCGAAGCGCGGACAAACGCTCGAGTAACGGATCGGATACAGCTAACGTTTCGGTGGCCATCAAGAACTCCAAGCAGATCCGCGGTCAGCCGCCTGTTCGCGCCGGGCCGTGGCAGGAAAATAGTAGTGTGCCTCAAGCTGTTCGACGTTACCGGGCTGTCCTGAGTTCAAGGCACCGCCAAGGCCGGCCGGACGGGCCCGATAACCACCAATCGAATGAATGTATCGGATCAGCGGGCGGAATCCCAGAACACGGGCACCCGAAACCGGCTCGCGGAATGCTTGCCGACTTCCGCTCCGGAAAGTGCGATCCGCGCCCGCCGGACGTACGGAATCCGGTTCGGCCAGCCCTGATTCTCGGGCTTGGCGCGGGACGGGCCGCTTGGTGAGAGGTACAATCAGGTGTTGAATCCGCCGGCGCGGGCTGCGCCGCCGATTCCTCGGAGCAAGGAGAAGCACGTGACCAGCCCCTCCCGGACGACTTTTCGTCTCTTGGCGATCATTCTACTCGTGGGGACTTCCGCGGCGGCGTTCGCGAACACGCCGGCCGAAGGTGGTCAAGCCACCGAAAACGGCCAATCGGTCGAGAACGGCCAAGCGGCCGAGGCGAAGGGCCATCGCCCTCAGCCCGGCTGGGTCCGTCGCAGCACCGAGTTGCGGCTGCCCGGCGGAGGTCGGATTCGAGCGCTTCACGAGCCACCCCACAAGGCGGTTCCCACCCGCGAGCGGGCCCGGCCGGTTCGACCGGCTCGGCAGCAGCGGAGGTTAACCGATTCGGCGACGCTCGGCGTGACGACCGATGCTCCTCCCTCCGTTTCGGTGTCCATCATCGACAGTCCGCCCATTGACGGGTTCGTCCCGTGGATCGCCGTGCATGCGACCGATCGGCGCAGGGCCGTGGGCGGAGACTGGGATGCCGTGTACTCATCGTCCGTGGAAGGCAACTATTTCGTGTCCAACCCGGAGAACAACTACACCATCGGCCTGCTGGATACGGGGGCCGGCATCTCAGTGCTGAGCTATGCTGCCGCCTCGCAACTTGGGCTGTTCGCCGCTGGAAGAAACACCGGCGGCACGGTGGAAATCGGCGGCGTGACCGGCTCCGTCGATGCCTGGGTCAGTCAACCGTTTGGGTTATGGATCACCGGCCTGGGAAGCATCAACCCGGACCAGAGCCTCAATCTGTCCTCGCTGGTAGGCGAATGGAACGTCTCAACGGCTTTGGGTGCCGAGCCCGCACCCGGAATGCCCGACCTGGTGACCGCGATCGGCTCGCCCATGACGGTGTTCATCGCCAGTTGGATCCGCAATGACATTCGCCGCCAGGTGGAGCGCGATGGCATCGTCTACGAAGGACCTGATATCACCTTCCACGAGTTGACGAGCCCAAACCTGCCCACCTACCCCAACACACTGCCGCTGGAACTGCGTCCGGCCGGAGCGGCGGCGGTGTGGTATTGGCCCTGCTTTGCTGTCCTCGAGGTCTGCCCCGGCGGCGACAACTCGCCGAAGATCCCGTCGGTGATCCTGGGCATTTCCGCGCAGAGCCTGTTCTTTGCCGGCAGCGTCAATCTCAGTGACCGCGGCTTCATCGCCAACGGCAAGACAAAGTTCATGGTGGATACCGGCGCCCAGGTGACGGTGATCGGCTCGACCGTGGCCGCACAGTTGGCACTCAATCCGAACAACCCGGATTTCACCGTCGAGATCCAGGGCGTGGACGGCCAACTGGTATACAAGCCGGGCTTCTATCTCGACACGCTGGATATTCCCGCGCTCGGTGAATGGCTGAGCTATACGAACGTGCCGGTGGTCCTGCTGGACGTCGCCTCGCCTGAGGGCGGAACGCTGGAAGGCATCATCGGCATGAACCTCTTCCTTCGCTACAACTTCGTTTTCCGTGGCGGGGGCATGGTGGGTCAGCCTCAGCCCCGGATCGACTTCGAACCCATCCCTGCCGTCGATGCCGACTTTGATGACGACGACGACGTGGACCAGGAAGACTTCGCCTATCTGCAGCGCTGCCTGAGCGGTACGGACGTCCCCCAGACCGATCCGCTTTGCGCAGACGCGTTCCTCGACGGCGACACGGACGTCGACCAGGACGATGTGAGCATCTTCCTGGAGTGCGCGAGCGGCCCGGACATCGTTGCGGAACCCGCCTGCAGGGGACAGTAAGTTCTACACAGAACCTTCTGACTCGAAGGATTCCGTTCACCGCCCTGGCGGCTTGGGCGGCCAGGGCATGGAGAAGCGATAATCGCCCGAGCCGGCCTCGAAGATGACACGGTCGCGCTCGATGCGATGCAGCTTGATCCCCTGGCTCTGCTGGATGTGGCGATCTGCCTCGCGCATCTCCTTGATCTCGGGCGTCGGGAAATGGATCAGGGCTGACGTGTTCGCGGGCAACGTCACGTGCATGATCAGCCGATGATCCTCGATCCGCCACTCGCTGACGATCGGACCGCGAATGGAGTCGTAGCGAGCCCGCACCCACTCCAGGCCGGGCACGATGGCCGGCTGAATGACGATGCGATCGAACCCGGCGGCCTCGGGATGCGGGCGGATGCCCGCCAGCACCTTGAAGAACCACTCGCTCACCGAGCCGAACATGGGATGGTTGTGCGAGAACGTATTGTCGCTGAACTCCCAGTGCTCCCAGAGGGTGGTCGCCCCGCTTTCGATCATGTGGCCCCAGCCCGGGAAATCCCGCTGATTGACGATCCGATAGGCCACGTCGGCATGGCCGCTGTCGCTCAGGACCGAGAGCATGTACTTCGTGCCGAAGATGCCCGTGGTCAGATGAAAGTTGTGAGCGGCGATGTCGTCGAGCAGCACCTTCAGAGCGTTGCCGTGGGAGATGGCGGGCACGAGCCCCATGTACAGCGGGAACGCCTGTGAGGCCTGCGAGCCGGAAGCGTATCGGCCGGTGGCGGTGTCGAGGAATCGCTGGTTGAATGAGGCCTTGATGGAAGCGGCACGGTCGGCCAGGCGGTTGGCTTCCTGCGACCGACCGATGATGCGGGCGATACGCGAGACAAGTTCGGCATTATAGTAGTAGAATGCCGTGCTGGTCAGCGGCACGACTTTCTCGGCGATGCTCTCGTGATCGCCGATGCCGCGCTCGATGTAGTTGTCCACAGCCTGCTCGCCCAGGAACTCCATCCAGCGGACGGCCAGCGGGAACTGATCTTCCAATAGGCGGCGATCCCCGTAGTACTGGTACATGTGCCACAGCAGCACGGGTTGCACGGTCCCCCACCCGATGGGGCCCGCTCCGCCACCCAGACCGTCCTTGAACGCGTCGATGCCCACGAAGGGAGCCGTCTCGGTGAAGCCGCCGTTGGGCCGCACGTCGTCGGCGAAATCCCAGGCAGTCTTGTGGTAGAACGCGGGCATGTTCAGATTGAACGAGGCCATCTCGGCACTAACCACGATGTCGCCGCCATAGCCGAACCGCTCGCGATGCGGGCAATCGGACTGCACGCCAAACATGTTGCTCAACAGCGTCCAGCGAGTGATCTCCTGGATGCGGTTGAACAGCGGGTTGGAGCATTCGAACGTGCCGGCGGGCCGAACGTCCGAGTGCATGAGATGGCCTTCGATGGCATCCAGCGGCGGGCGTCCGGGATAGCCCGTGACCTCGACGTAACGGAATCCGTGAAACGTGAATCGCGGCGTCCAGGTTTCCAGCTCGCCGCCGCCCTTGAGGATGTACGTGTCGGTCTGGTAAGCGACGTCCGGCGCGCCCGGGCCGCCGATGCCGGGACCTTTGATTTGCCCGCAGACGGAGGTCATCGGGTTGAGTGTGCCGTCGGGATAGAGCAGCTCGCCGTAGCGCAGCCGGATTTCGGTGCCGGCCTCGCCGCGAACTCGCAGCGTGATGGTCCCGGCGAAGTTCTGGCCCATGTCGAAGATGTACACGCCCGGCGCTGCCTCACTCACGCGAACGGGCTTGATGCTGCGGGTGGCACGGATGGGTTCGACCATCTGGGCCCGCAGTTCGCCGACGTTGCCGGGGGCGCGGACCGCCGCCCGCCAGGCGCGGTCGTCAAAACCGGGGCAGTCCCAGCCGGGCAATTCCTTGCGGGCGTCGTACACTTCGCCGAGATAGATGTTGTTCTTCAGGATGGCGCTATCGCCTACGCGCCACGTCTCATCGGTGACGATGCGTTCGAACGTGCCGTCCTGATACTCGATGTTGAGTTGCAGGATGCCGCGAGGTCGGCCGATCTCCAATCGCTCGCGCAAGTTGAGCCATCCCCACAGCCGCATGGGCAGCGGGTTGTACCAGCCGTTGCCCAGAAGCATGCCCACAGCGTTGGCGCCAGGTCGCAGCTCGCCCGTCACGTCGTACGTCGAGTACAGCACGCGCTTACCATAGGACGTCCAGGCCGGGTCCAGCCGGCGGTTGCCCACGCGCTTGCCGTTGAGGCTCAGCTCGTAGTACCCAAGGCCGCTCACGTAGGCCCGGGCCCGCAACACCGGCTTGCTCAGGACGAACTCCTTGCGCAGCATGGGCGCGGGCAACACACCGTACAGATCGGCCTCCGCCTCGGGCAGCGGACGCGAATCGCTGATCCAGTGACCCGTCCACTGCGACGGATCAAGCAGGCCCATTTCCCACCGCGCGGGCGGACAGAACTCCGAGACGGCACCGTCCTGATCCCACACGCGCACGGTCCAATGAGCAGGCATGCCGGAAATCAACGGCTTGCCCGCGTATTCGACGTGCAGGCTCTGGTTGGACTCGACGCGGCCACTGTTCCACAGATCGGCCTGGTCGGGCGTGAGCCGGTCGGGATGCGTGGCGACCAGGATCTGATAGGCGGCCTGCCGACGGTTGCGGTACGGTGATTCGAGCTGCCAACTGAGCCGCGGTCGCGGCACGTCGATGCCGAGCGGGTTCTCGAGGTACTCGCAGCGCAGGTTGACCGGCTTCATCTCGGCCACCACTCCAACGGCCGAACTCAGCATGATGGCTGTCGTGACTCTCCAACTTGTAGGCATGATGTCTCGCTCACAAAGGTCTTCGTTTCGGTTGCGACCCTTTCGGTCCGTGCCTTGAGGACAACCAATATCCCGCCTTATAATCGTGACGTTAACAAGACACGTCAGTATGAGATTCTCTCACTGACTCCGCGCCCTTTCAGGGCGAAACCGCCGCGATGTGCGGTACTCGTGCAGAGCGAACAGCATAGACCGGTCTTCCGATGTCGCCGCACCCGCGGATGAAGGCAATCCTATCCATGAGGCGGGCGGGACGCCCGCCCCCCGAGATCGCCGTCCGCGCGAGGTCGAGCAGACCGAGGGGCTCCCCCATTCGCCAGGCCCCAGCCCCCAGGCCCCTCACCTAGCACCGCCTTCGCCGGTCAATCAAATACTGCACGAGGGCCCGGTCGAACGTCATGGACGTATCCACCTGGACGAAATCCGCCCGCAAAGCGGCGGCCTCGTCGCGATAGCGCGCGGTGAACTCGCGCAACGCCGCCAGGTAGCGCTCGCGCACGGCCTGTGGATGAACAATCAGGCGACGCCCGGTCTCCGGATCCACGAACTCGCTCAGCCGATCGAACGGAAACCGCACCTCGGTTTCGTCGAGCACCTGGAACAGAATGACGTCGTGTCCACGAAACCGCAAGTGATGCAGACCCTGAATCACCTCGTCTGGATCGGCGAGCAGGTCGCTGAGGATGATCATGAGCCCGCGCCGCCTCACGCGCCGGGCCACGTCGTGGATGGCCTGAGCCAAACCTTTGCCCGTCGCGTCGGGGGCAGGCTTGACGCCGGCCAACTCGCCGATGAGTCGCATGAGGTGCGTCCGCTTCGACTTGGGCGGCAGGTATGACCGCAGCCGGTCGTCAAAACGGGCCATGCCCACCGCGTCCTGCTGGTTGATCATGAGGTAGCCCAAGGCAGCAGCCAAACAGATGGCGTAGTCCAGCTTGTTCATTCGGCCCGCTTCGACGCCGGGGTCGACGGCCGGGTAGCCCATGCTGGCCGACGTATCGACGAGTAGATGGCACTCGAGGTTGGTCTCGGCGTCGTACTTCTTGATGTAGAAGCGGTCGGTCCGGCCGTACACCGACCAGTCGATCTGACGCAGGTCGTCGCCGGCCGTGTACTTGCGATGCTCAGAAAACTCGACGGAGAAGCCCTGAAAAGGCGAGTTGTGCAGGCCGGCGATGAACCCCTCGACGATGAACCGCGCCTTGAGGTCGAGCCGTTGCACCTGGGCGATGACATCAGGGCGAAGATATCTGGCCGCGGAGCTCATGACACTGGAGCATACCCGCGAACCGGCGACCGTTCCACAAAAAAAGCTGTAAGCTATAAGCTGTGAGCAGCTGTGAGCTATGAGCTATAGGCCGCGAGCGGCGGGGCTTGTCCCCGCCGACTCTTTTCACATGCAGTGTACTCCCCCTCGCGCAAACGGCACCCGTGCTTTTCACGTCGCGTAGCGCGGAGTATGCTCGTCGCATCGGGAGGACATCGTACCATGCGGATGACACGGCGGACGTTGTGTGCGGCAGCGATCGGTTTGGTCAGCGTGCTGAGCGGCTGGGCGCCGGCGTTGGCACTTCAGGTCGTGGACGTTCAGGGCATGCGGCTGGTTTCCGTCCCGGACGACGCCGTGGCTGCCGAGAGCCGGCAGGCGGACATCGTCATTCTGGGTGGGAGTCTCGGAGGCGTGGCCGCCGCCCTGGCCGCCTGCGATGTGGGCCGGACGGTCATCCTCACTGAGGAGACCGACT
>Ga0209204_1000079_pt1 | contig 101773 bp, 91 predicted proteins | sample AD_JPNMR2_MetaG_FD_184425 | JGI IMG/M metagenome (GOLD analysis project Ga0209204, IMG submission 184425) | Active sludge microbial communities of municipal wastewater-treating anaerobic digesters from Japan - AD_JPNMR2_MetaG (SPAdes) (version 2) | ecosystem: Engineered > Bioreactor > Anaerobic...
GTTTACAGACATGAGACATTTTAAGCATTAATAAATGAGGCTAATAGTTCTTTAGGAGGTTTGTAATTATTATGAAGGTACTAATTGTTGGAAAAGGCGGACGTGAACATGCCCTTGCATGGAAATTTGCACAAAGTGATTTAGTTGAACAAGTATTTGTTGCACCTGGAAATGAAGGAATTTCTTTAGAAAAGAAGTGTATATTAGTAAATGCTACTACTATAGAGCAAATATTCAATTTTGCTAAAGATGAAAAAATTGATTTGACTTTTGTCGGATCAGAAGATTATCTAGCAAATGGAATAGTAGATAAGTTCCAAGAAGCTAACTTAACAATTATTGGACCTGAAAAAAAGTCAGCTCGTCTAGAAAGTAGTAAAATTTTTTCAAAACAGTTTATGAAAAGAAATAATATTCAGACAGCTAATTTTGAGATCTTTGAAAATTCAAATGAAGCAATTAATTATGCAAAAACGATTAATTATCCAGTAGTTATAAAAGCTGATGGTTTAGCCTCTGGAAAAGGTGTATTTATATGTAACCATTTCAATGAAGCTTGTGATGCTGTAAAAAGTCTGATGGAAGAGTCTAAATTTCTTGAAGCAGGAAAAAAAATCGTGATAGAAGATTATTTAAACGGGTTTGAAGCATCTTTATTTTTAGTTTTAGATGGAAACAACTATAAAATATTAACTTATTCAAAAGATCATAAAAAATTACTAAACGGAGATAAAGGGCCTAATACAGGCGGGTTAGGTGCTATAACTCCGCATCCAGATATCAATGAAAGAATGAAGAAATTAATCAATGAAAAAATTATTATACCAACAGTTGAAGGTTTAAGGAAGGAAGATTTATTTTATAAAGGAATTCTATATATTGGTTTGCTTATTGAAAATGGAGAACCCTATGTATTGGAGTATAATGTAAGGTTAGGTGATCCTGAAGCTCAATCCATATTATACCTTTTGAAAAGTGATTTAGTAGACTTATGTAAAGGTATAATTGAAACAAAAATTATTAATTCTGAAATAGAATGGTACAATGGATATTCTTTATGTTTAGTTCTTTGTAGCAAAGGCTATCCTTTGTCCTACAAAAAAGGTGAAAAAATTACATTTCAATCCAATATCAATTCGAAAATATTTTTTTCAGGAGTAAAAAAAGAAGGAATGGATCTTTTAACAGACGGAGGAAGAGTATTAAGTATAGTAAATAGATCAGAAACATTAGAAAAAGTAAGAGAAGTAATCTATGAAGATGCCCAAAAGATCGATTTTGAATCAAAATATTACAGATCTGATTTATAATATCTGACTAAAGAAGGAAGTTTAACCACTTTTATTTATATTATGTCTTCTCATTCCTTCTTCAACTTTTAAATAACCATTTTTCATGGCTTTTTTGCTTTTTTGTATTTGTAATTGATTAACCTTTAGTTTATTTATTTGATCTATTATTAAATCATGTCTAGCAGAATCCTTTTTTAAAATACTGTTGACAACCTCTAAAACCCTAGGATCTGTTTTATAGTATTCCAATTGTTTTAATAGCAAGTATCTTTCTTCTAGCGATTTTGAAAATCCTTCAAAATCGCTATTTTTTAATGAATTATCCAAATTATTTTCTATGTTTCCTATTTCTGATAAAAGAAACTCAATTTTTTCTTCACTCATCTTTAATTCTCCTTTTTATTGAATTAAGATAATTATATCAAAAGAACTCATAAATTTCTATGTCGTTATTAACAATTATATCTAATTATAGTAGATTATAGATGAATATAGTCATTTATTTTACTTTTACTCCTTTTTTTTGTATAATATTAGTAGTAAAGATATTTTTTACTATATAAAAATCTTACAAAATTGAGAGGATGATATTTAATGAAAACTTTAGAAACGATTATACTAGAAATAGATCCTTTTAATATTGAGGAAGAAAAAATAAAAGAAGCTGCTAAGGCAATTCGCGAGAATAAAACAGTTGTTTTTCCTACCGAAACTGTATATGGATTGGGTGCCAATGGGCTTTCAGAGCAAGCAGTAAAAAAAATATTTATTGCAAAAGGAAGGCCTTTTGACAATCCTTTAATTCTACATATTGCAAATATAAAATCATTTTTAGAGTATGCATATGTTTCTTATTCTTTATTAGAAAAGATTGAAAAATTAATTCCTGGACCAGTTACTTTTGTACTGAAAAAAAAGAAAATAGTACCCGACATCGTTACCGCTGGAAAAGACACAGTCGCAATTAGAATGCCTGCTCATCCAATTGCGTCAAAACTAATTGAATATTCTGGTGTCCCTATTGCAGCACCCAGTGCAAATATTTCTGGGAAACCTAGTGCTACTTTGGCAGAACATGTTATACAGGATATGAAAGATAAAGTAGATTATATTATTGTTGGAGGAAAAGTTGAATTTGGAATTGAATCTACAGTTATAGATTTAACTACCGGGGAAAAACCAGTTTTACTTAGACCCGGTCCTATTCCTCCACAAAAGATTGCAGAAATTTTTGGTGATATAGAAATTCCAGACTTTGCATACGGACATGTAGAAGCAGATTATATTAAGGCCCCAGGTATGAAGTATAGACATTATTCTCCTGATACACCCGTTGTTTTAATAGAACATCAAGTCAATGAAAAAATGATTTATAAAGTAATAGAAGAATATAAAAAATATTCTAATCCTATAATTCTTTGTTTACGCGAACATTGTAATTTTTATAAAGAAAATAATATGAATTGTGATATCATCGGCAGTGAAGATAATTATTATGAGTTTGCAATAAAATTATTTGAGATGTTGCGTAAGTATGATGGACAGTCAGAGATCATTATAGTAGAAGGTATTGAGGATAAAGGAATAGGAATTGCCGTTATGAATAGATTGAGGAAGGCTGCTCATAAAATAATTCAGTAAGGAGAGACTTTCATGGAGCTTTTATTAGACATAGGAAATTCATACACTACAGTAGGTTTTCATGAAAATGGGAATTTCACTTTATGGAGATTAGGACCTAGTAGCTTTGATTCTGAAGACGTTTTGTTTTCGAATTTGATAACGCTTAGTACTTACGCAAATTTAAACTTATTAGGGATTTCAAAACTTGGTATATCTTCGGTGGTTCCTAAAAATAATTTTATTGTGTCCCAATTTTCTCGTAAATTTCTTAAAATTGAACCAATTTTTGTAAGTTCTGATAAAAAGATTAATAATATTGCCTATCTAGTTGACTATCCTAAACAAGTCGGTGCAGATAGGATATCAAATGTTATTGCTTCAAAAAAAGATTATGGCGATAACGTGATAGCAATTGATTTTGGTACAGCTATTACAGTTGACGTTCTAGAGAGTGGCAATTTTGTCGGAGGAGCAATAGTTCCAGGATTTAATACTGCTATAAATTCTTTATTTTCTAAAACAGCTAATCTTCCTCAAGTTGAAATAGCATTGCTAGATTACAACATAGGAAAAAATACTATTGATAATATACAGATTGGAACAATAAAAACCATATTATTTGGTTTAGATAGATTAATCAAAGAAATTAAAAATGAAAGAAAGAAAAATTTTTATGTGGTCACAACTGGTGGAGATGCAAAATTTATATCAAACAAATTTTTAAATTATAATAAATATGACCCCTATCTTACTTTAAAAGGGATTTTATATTTTTTAGAAGAAATTAATGTATAAATTTTGATAGTAATTTTTATTTAAAAAGCAAATTCTATATTAAACTTTATATTAGAAATAGTATATTTAAAGAGTTTATTTATTGTCTAAGGAGGAGTTTGCTTGAATTTTTTAGTAGTAAATCCATGGATATATGATTCCGCCGCATATGACTTTTGGTTGAAACCATTAGGTTTGCTATACAATGCTGAAATTTTAAAGTTACTAGGACATAACGTTGTTTTTTTAGATTTATTAAATAGGTATGACAAAGATTTAGTAAAGTTCAAGATACCAAAAAGTAAGAAATATGGTACGGGTAAATTTTATAATGAAATAGTTGATAAGCCCCCGATATTAAAAAAAGTTCCTAGAGCGTTTAAAAGATATGGAATCCCCTTAAAAATAGTAAGAAATAAACTAGAGGCTATAAAAAGTGATCATAAGATTGATGCAATTTTGGTTGGTGTAACGTTAACTTATTGGTATTATGGAGGATTAAAAACAATAGAATTGTTGAGAGAATATTTTCCTTCAGTTCCAATCTTTTTGGGTGGAATATATTCCTCGATATATCCGAAACATGCCCAAGAAACTTTTTCTAAATATGGTGTGGATGTATTTTCTGGAACAGGTATTAAACCATTGGAACAAGTACTTCAAAAACTTGGCTTATCCACAGATGCTTTAGATAATTTTAATTGGTTTGAAGAGATCGACTTGAGTTATGATTTTTATGATTCAGATCTTTCTTATGTAGTGCTAATTAGTTCGATTGGTTGTACCTTTAATTGCTCTTATTGTATTACCCCTAATATGTGGAAGTTTCAAAGTCGAACTATCCCTGCAATTTTAAACAATATAAGTTATATATTAAAAAAAAGACCAAATATTCAAGATATTGTTTTTTTTGATGATGCATTCTTATTAAGAAAAGATATTTATGATCTATTGAAAGAATTGTCTAAATTTAAGGTAAGATATCATCTTCCTAACGGTATACATGCAAGAAGGGTTACTCCCGAGATTGCTTCATTATTGAAGAAGGCTAATTTCAAAACCATTAAACTTGGATATGAGAGTCATGATTTTAATGTACAAAAAGAAACAGGGTTTAAAGTAACTAATGCTGATCTTGCTAGAGCTGTAGCAAATTTAAAAAAACAAGGGTTTACTAAGGATGAAATTTCTGCATATATACTTCTTAATCTTCCTGAACAAAGCAAAACGGATGTAATAGAAGCCATAGATTTTTGTTATGAATTAGAAATTAGTATAAATCTAAATGAATTTACCCCTATACCTGGAACACAAGAATATTTAAAATTAGTGGCTGAAGGGTATATAGAAAAAGATACTGATCCTCTTATTCTAAACAATACTTACTTACCATATTTGTTTGATTTTGGCCTATCAATCGAAGAAATAAAAGAAATTAAACAATATGCTCAATTAAAATATCAACATTAGTTCTAATTATTCATATTTAATTCGATTTAACACCATTTATTGAAGAATTACTTTAATTTACTCAGGTTGACAAAATAATAAAAAATGACTATAATTATAGTCAAGGGGTGTTGAAAAAATGAATCTAAGCGATGCTGAATTTTATAGTATTGCTGAAGCAAAAGCAAAGTTTTCTAAAGTTATTGATGATTCAAAAGACCACGATATTATCATCACAAAAAATGGTATACCAATCAGTGTGGTAATTAATTATGATAAATTTGTAAAGATAATGGAATTTGTTGAAGAAATAAAAGATCTATCTCTTTTTGATGTAGAAGATTTTGATAAATTTAAAGATATACAGAAATTTTTTAAAGATTTTGACTATTAAAGTTGGAGGTGCATTTAAGTGGCAGAAGTTCAATTAGAAAAAGTTAACAAGATATTCCCTAATGGGTTTCATGCAGTAAAAGACGCCGATTTTGTTATTCAAGATAAAGAGTTTTTGGTTTTGTTAGGACCATCAGGTTGTGGAAAAACAACTACACTTAGAATGATAGCAGGATTGGAAGACATAACAAGTGGAGTTGTAAAAATTGATGGAAAAGTAGTCAATGATGTAGAACCAAAAGATAGAGATATAGCCATGGTTTTTCAGAATTATGCTTTATATCCTCATATGACTGTATATGATAATATGGCTTTCGGTTTAAAATTAAGAAAAACTCCCAAAAATGAGATAGAAAAAAGAGTAAGAGAAGCAGCAAAAATTTTGGGGATTGAACACTTATTAGATAGAAAACCAAAGCAGCTTTCTGGAGGTCAAAGGCAAAGGGTTGCAGTAGGAAGAGCGATTGTTAGAAATCCTAAAGTATTCTTATTTGATGAACCTCTTTCAAACCTAGACGCAAAATTAAGGGTTCAAATGAGATCTGAATTAAAGAAGTTGCACCAAAGATTAGAAGCTACCATTGCTTATGTTACACACGACCAAGTTGAAGCTATGACTATGGCAGATAAAATAGTTATTATGCATGAAGGAATTATTCAGCAAGTGGGAGATCCTTTTGATGTATACGATCATCCTGCAAATCTTTTTGTTGCTGGATTTATCGGTACACCACCTATGAATTTCCTCCCTGCTCGTGTTGTTAAGCAGAATGGTTTTTGGCTAAAAGGCGATGGATTTTCTATTAAAGTTCCAGATGATAAAGCGCATCTTTTAGAGAATTATGTTGATAAAGATGTTGTTTTTGGAGTAAGACCTGAAGACTTAACTGAGAAGTCTCAAAGTAAGGTTGCTGACGAAACTAATACAATTATCACTACAGTTGATGTTGTTGAACCATTAGGAAGTGAAACTTTGTTACATGTTACTGTAGGTTCTAATCAATTTATAACAGCAAAAGTAAGTCCACAAACTAGAGCAAAAGTAGGAGAAAAATTTAATATTGTAATAGATTTAGAAATGATACATGTTTTTGATAAAGAAACTGAAAAAGCTATTTTTTAATCATTTTTTTGTAACTTCCCATCGTACAAGCGATGGGAAGTATGTTTATATACAGATTATAATTCAATAAAAGTTGGGGGGATTTTATTGGTGATAGAACTGGTGTTAGGCTCATTGGATGGTAAAGATGTTAACTTGCCTGTTCATTACAACAGGCCTCTTCAAGGACTTTTTTATAGTTTGATGTCTGAATCTATGCCATATTATCACGATAAAGGAACAAAATCTGATGATAAAAAGCTAAAACTTTTCACTTACTCTAGAATTTATCCTCATAACTCATTTAAAGTATACAATAAAAGAATGCAGTTTGAAGGAACGTTCAGTATTTTTTTTGCTTCACCTATGGACGAATTAGTCGAAGCTGTTTTAAAAAGTTTAGATGATCAAAAGATTTTAAGAATCGAAAAAAACTATTTTACTTTGTTAAAGTATGAAAAAATTATAAGCGAGGTAAAAAGTGAGGAATTATTGGTAAAAACATTGTCTCCAATAACAGCTTATTCTACTATTCTTTTGCCCAATGGTAGCAGGTATACACATTATTTTTCTCCTTACTCAAGCGATTTCAAAAAACTTGTAGAAGACAATCTAAAAAGAAAGGCTAAAGCTTTAAAAATAGAAGCTAACAGTAGTAACTTTTCTATAGAACCATATGGTATTACTGAAAAGAACGAGAAGTTATTATTTTACAAAGATATTATCATCAAAGGATGGACTGGATATTTTATTTTAAGAGGTGATGCTTCTTTAATCCAGCTTGCTCTTAATTCTGGATTAGGCGCAAAAAATGCTCAAGGATTTGGTATGGTTTTTCCTGTTAAACACAAAGTAAAAAACAGAGAACTAGAATACACTGATAATCAAAAACATAAAAATGAATTTATACCTTAAACTTTAACATGGTGGGGGTGGATTTTTTGAAAAGTAAGAATATCCTTTACGCTCAATCGGGTGGAGTTACAAGTGTTATAAACGCAAGTGCTTATGGGCTCATTTCGAAAGCTCTAAAATCTGAAGAAATAAATAAAATATATGCTGGAATTTATGGCATTTCTGGTATTCTAGAAGGAAATTTATTAGATATAAAAGAAGAACCAATTGAAAAGATTCAAGCGTTAAGCTACACACCTTCAAGTGCTTTTGGTTCATGTAGACGCAGATTAAAGGATGATGATAATGAAGGTTTTAATAGATTATTTCAAATATTTGATGAGTATAACGTAGGTTATTTCTTTTATAACGGCGGAAACGATTCTATGGATACAGCACACAAAATTGACCAATATGCCATAAAAATAGGTTATGATTTAAAAGTAATTGGAATTCCTAAAACTATTGACAACGATCTATACGGAACAGATCATTCACCAGGATACGGTTCTGCAGCTAAATACCTTGCAATATCTATGCTTGAGTCTAGCATAGATACAAGGAGCATGTCAAAAGACTCTACCAAAATATTCATAATGGAAACAATGGGACGACACGCTGGTTGGCTGGCAGCATCTACTTCTTTAGCAAAATTAAATGCAGATTTTGGTCCACATATAATTCTCCTTCCTGAACGAATATTTGATGAAGACAACTTTGTTAATAAAGTTAAATATGAAGTTGAGAAGAATGGATACTGCACCATTGCGGTATCAGAAGGGATAAGATATAAAAGTGGTTCTTTTGTATCAGATATGGGATATACAGACAGCTTTGGAAACAGACAATTAGGAGATGCAGGAAGGGTAGTAGCTAATATTATATTAACAAGGTTGGGTTTAAAAGTACACGTTGCAGTGCCAGATTACCTACAAAGAAGTTCAGGTCATATTGTAAGCAAAACTGATCGTGAGGAAGCTATAAAAGTTGGTGAAGTAGCTTTAGATTTGGCTTTAAGTGGTATTTCAGGATTTATGGTTACTATTAATAGAGTCTCTAACGAACCATATCAAGTTCAATATGGGAAAGTTCCTTTATTTGAGGTAGCAAATAATACTAAGTATATGCCTGAGGAATTTATTGCAGATGATGGGTATGGTGTTAATGATAAATTTATTAAATATGCTAAACCATTGATTTTTGGTGAAAGTTACCCAGATTATAAAGACGGTATTCCTGATTACGTTTATTTTCCTTTAAATGAAAAATAAAAAGATAAGATAATAATAAATGACTCAGATTATATAATCTGAGTCATTTATTATATTCAATCTCAATTACTTAAAGAGCACTATAAATCATATTTATAATAGTATTTTCAAATTCTTTTACACTTTGTCTAGATGAAGAAAAATTATTTTCAATAAGAGTGAGTAAATATAAATTGCCTTTTTTTGTTCTAATAATCGCTGATATAGCAGAATCATAGTATAAAGTGCCAGTTTTTGCATATATTTCAAAATTGAATCTGTTGTTAATAGTACTTTCTTCATTAGGTGCAGCTAGCCAATCGAGTAAACTTGAACTATAATTTTTATATAGATACAACACTGCGTCATTTATCATTTTAGGTGAAAGAAGATTGTACTTTGATAAACCGCAACCATCCTTTAGTACATATTGACTAGGTTTATATCCTAAAATTTCATCAATTTTTTGTTTAAAATATTTTTCAGAATCGGATATTGTTCCTTTTCCATATATTGCTCCTAGATTTCTAAATAGTTGTTCAGCTATTTGATTGTCACTAGTTTCCAACATAGTTTTAATTATTTCTTTTAATGGAACGGAATAATGTGTATAAATTGAAGAAGCGCTGAAGGGAACCACATCATACTCTATAGCCCCTAAAAATGAAACTCCCAATTCCTGCAAATAAACAGTGGTTAGAAAATTCAAATAATCTTTTATTTCACCATTAGTTTTGTATTTTAAAGATTCATGACTACTCATCCAAATGTTAATCGAAGCTATTTGGGGTTGAGGATCATCCCACATCCAGCCTCTGCCAAATCCTTCTTCTGTCAAAAAAGAGTAATCAAATACAATATTTCCATATAATTTTGTAATTCCTTGATCTACGGTAGCTTTTTTTAATATATACTTGTATTCATCAGAAGATAACACAGGATTTCCAAAACCTTTTATATAAATATTTCCGTTATAATTAGATGTAATTGGCGAAGATCTAAATACTTGAGTTTCGAATCGATAATTAGTCCCTAGAGATTCTAAAGAAATTAATGCGGTAATTATTTTTGATAATGAAGCTGGTGTAAATAGTTTGTCTTCATTAAAAGATAGTAAGACTTGGTTTGATGGAAGATTTCTTAATTCCATTCCAACAAATCCTTCAAAGGAATTAAGCAGATTAAGTATCGAATCCATAGTATTTTCAAAGCTTGGTTGTTGTACAGTTGGATATTCAATTGGAGTTTGATAAACTTTAGAAGGATCAATAACTTCTATTCTATCTAAATAATCAGATGATTCTCCGTCTCTAGAAAGTGGTGTTCTACTTGAAAGTGGTACACCAAAAGAAATAGAAATAAATATTAGAAGAATAAAAAAGATCAATAAAGCTTGAGAAATAATTTTGTTATTTTTCACCTAAATTAGCATCTCCTTTTACAATGATAATCTTTTCAATTGGTTTAAGAGCGTTTTCAATTAATTTTCTATAATTTGTTACAACTTCTTTAAAGTTTCGATTTTTTAATAAAAATCCTATACCTTTGGTAACGGAAATTAAGAATTCCAAAATATATATTGCATCAATATCATTTCTAACTTCATTTTGTTTTTGAAATTCGATTATTTTATTTACAATCACCTGCCCATATGTTTGATAAAAATAGTTATTCACAAATGTGGAAATTCTTTTATTAGTAAAAAAATCATCAATAGGATATTCTTTTAAGATTGATTCAATATCAAAGTTTAAATTAGAAATGTATTCTAATATCGCATCAAAATTTTTTAACTCATCCACATATTTTTTAAAGGATATATATAGCTCATCTAAAATAGATTTAATTAGGAAAATTATAAAATCTTCCTTTTTACCATATTTTTCATACACAGTAGATTTACTTAGTCCTGCTGATTTAATTACTTTTTCATAATTAAATCGAGAGATTCCTTTATTTAATAATTCCACTTTTGCTATATCAATTAGTACTTGGATCTTAGAAGAAGTAGTTTTTCGAGTTTTATTTTTTTTAGACATAAACCACCTTAACTATAAATCAATTTATATTATAAAAATAGTATATACGTATACATTTATCTTGTGCTTTTATAGTCATTTTAATAGTTTATAAATTGTATTTATTGTATAAATAACTTTGTATTTTATCATATAATATACATTATATAATATTAAAAGGGGAGTTATTATTTCAAGTAACATTTTATCACATAAATATCAAGTTTGTTTTTATAGCATAATCTTAAAAGATACCTCTTTGTAGAATCGCTTATTTTATGTTTTATTAATAAAGGATATGATTTTATATTCAGAAGAAAAAAGAACGCCTTAAAAACGATTTAAAAGAGAACCATTGATTTTAGGAATATAAAAAAGCAAAAAGTAGAGTGTTTTTACCTTTTGTCGGAAAACTTAGGTTTTCCGACACTAATTTTATATTTTATAAGATTGTTCTTATAGATTGATTAATTGCTAAACCCTCATTAACAAAAGGATATAGAAAAAAATAAGATCTCACACGTAAATAAATATTAATATAAACATAAAAATAGCTCTTCAAAAGTTTGTACAGCGTATATACATTATAAAGTTGCAAATAAAACACCTATTTACATAACAATAAATCAATATGTTTATAACATAAACTTGCACATTGTAAATGCATTAAATACCTATAAGTATATTTTAAATATTATTGATTGAACTCTACTCTTAAATCTCTAAGAACTTTATCTGCCAAAAAGTCAAATAGTTAAATAGTACATTAACTGTTATCACAGTATTTTAAAATTCATCTGAACATAAAATTTTGGTCTGGAGCCATTAAACTTTTTCTCACTAATTAGGATAGGGCTTCTCTAATTTACTAAGAAATATAAGTCAGGTTTGGCGTAATTCTCATCATAAATTGAAAGTAAGTCGATTATATATGTTGTTAATTAGTATTTATTATACCGCATTTTCAAATATTTTCATAAATATTTTTTTGGAATTTTTCGTTCTTATAATTATATATACTGTATATGTAATGATATTTTTTAAAAATAATCTGCAATATGTTTATACTTTATATTTATATAATTAGTAAATAATGTATATACTAATCTGAAATTTATAGAATTTTATACATTTTATATATATTGATAATATTGATTAAAGTTAAAATTAAACGATGTATTATTAAATTTTATGGTAAAATAGTTATATAATAAACTGAATAATAATACTAAAGGAGATCTAAAATGGCATATGATTTTGATGAAATAATTGACAGAAGAAATACTGAATCTGAGAAATGGTGTAATCTTCTTAATATTTATGGAAGAAACGATATAATACCAATGTGGGTTGCAGATATGGATTTCAAATCACCACCTGAAGTTATTGATGTTTTAGAAGATAGGGTTAAGCATGGTGTCTTTGGATATCCTATGTTAAAAGATGAGTATATTGAACCTTTTATTAAATGGGTATTCAAGAAGCACACTTGGAAAATCGATAAAAACTGGGTAATAATGAACAGTTGTGTTGTAGATTCACTTAAAACTGCTGTATTAACTTTTTCAAGACCTGGAGATAGTATTGTAATTCAACCACCAGTTTATCGTCCATTTTTTAATTTAGTTACTTCTAATGGAAGAACTCTTTTAACCAATCCTTTGAAAATTGAAAATGGAAGATATAAAATTGATTTTAACGATCTTGAGAAAAAACTGTCAGAAAAAAGAACAAAATTACTTCTATTTTGTAGTCCTCATAATCCAGTTGGTAGAGTTTGGGAAGAAAACGAACTTAGAATGTTAGGAGAATTGTGTTTAAAATATGATGTTTTGATACTTTCAGATGAAATTCATAGTGACATCATCTATGACAATAAACACTTGCCAATTGCCTCACTTTCAAAAGAACTTCAAGATTCAACTTTATCTTTTTATGCTCCAAGTAAAACATTTAATTTAGCTGGGCTTAGAACTTCATTTGTTGTGATTCCTAATGAAAGAATAAGGACAGAATATGAAACTGTTTTATCTAGTATTTCAAGTATGAGCATTAATATATTTGGGTTATTAGCTGCTTCAGCTGCTTATCAATATGGTGAAAAATGGCTCGATGAATTGATTGATTATTTGAAAGGAAATATTGATTATGTGATCGAATTTTTTAAACATAAACTTCCGAAGGTGACAATAAATCCTCCAGAAGGAACTTTCTTACTTTGGCTAGATTTTAGAAGATATGGAAGCGAATCTTTTGTAAAAAATATTTTAATTAATGAAGCACATGTTGGATTAGAAGAAGGAAGTATTTTTGGGCAAGAAGGCCAAGGATTTTTTAGAATGAATATAGGTTGTCCAAGAAAAATTTTAGTCAAAGCTTGTGACAACATTTATAATGCTTTTAAAAGTTTAATATAAATATCAACTTATTTATCTTTAAGATTTTTTAAAACCCTTATCCAAAACATATTTTAAAAATAGAATTTTGAATTTATAATGGGTCTAGGGTGGAGCCCACTTCCTTTTTTCTTGGTACAAGTACGAAAAATGTAAAAAATTAAGAGTCGGCAAAAATTAGAAGTGGGGAGGTATTTTGTAAAAAATCAAACCTAAAAAATATATATAATGACGTTTTTAGGATTTCTGAAGACATTACTAAATCATAATAGGGAGGTTGGTCAAATGTTGACAGATATAGAAATTGCTCGTTCAGCGAAAATGAGAAAGATCGTCAGCATAGCAAATGAATTAGACATTCCAGAAGAATATTATAATCTTCATGGAAAATATATTGCAAAGGTATCTCATCAATATTTAAATGAGTTAGATTTTAAAAAAGATGGGAAACTAATAATGGTTACAGCTATTACCCCTACACCTGCAGGAGAAGGAAAAACAACTACTAGCATAGGCCTTTCAATGGCAATAAATAAACTACAGAAAAATTCGATAGTTACATTAAGAGAACCTTCTTTAGGACCAGTTATGGGAATTAAGGGAGGAGCTGCAGGTGGAGGCTACGCTCAAGTTCTGCCCATGGAAGATATTAATCTTCATTTTACTGGAGATATTCATGCTGTTACAACTGCTCATAATCTTATTTCAGCTATAGTTGATACATATATAAAATATGATAAGTTAAACATAGATTCTACTAGGGTACTATGGCCTAGAGCTATGGATATGAATGATAGATCTTTAAGAGACATAGTTGTGGGTTTAGGAGGAAAGAATAACGGCTATCCTCGAGAGGATAGTTTTGTCATAACTACTGCTTCAGAAATAATGGCTATTTTATGTTTATCAAAAGACCTAGAAGATCTTAAAGAACGGCTTTCAAGAATTGTTGTTGCAAGAAATAAGGAAGGAGACCCAATTACAGTTAAGGATTTAGAAATATCAGGTGCGCTTGCGGTTCTACTAAAAGACGCGATTAACCCAAACCTTGTTCAAACGATAGAAAATACACCTGCATTCGTTCACGGCGGTCCTTTTGCTAATATTGCACATGGTACAAATGCAATTACGTCAACTAAACTAGCGTTAAAGCTTTCTGATTATGTTGTAACAGAGAGCGGGTTTGGTTCTGATTTAGGTGCTGAAAAATTTTATGATTTTGTATGCCCTACTTTTGGATTACATCCTTCAGCAACTGTTCTAGTTGCTACTATAAGAGCTTTAAAGTACCATGGAGGGCAAAGTAAATCTGCTCTTTCTATTCCTGATTTAGATAGTCTTAAAAAAGGTCTTCCCAATTTACAAGTTCATATAGAAAATTTGAAAAAATTTAATTTACCAGTAATAGTAGCTATTAATAAGTTTGAAACTGATTCACAAGAAGAAATTAAATTGGTTCTTGATTTTGTTAAAGATTTAGGAGTCGAATGTAGTGTAAATGAATCTTACGAAAAAGGTTCTGAAGGAGCCGTCGATTTAGCAGAAAAAGTAATAAAATCATGTGAAAAAGATTCAGAATTAAAAACAATATACAACTTTGAAGACGAATTAGAAATAAAAATTGATAAATTGGTTAAAAATATATATAGAGCTGGAAGAGTTGAGTATACTAGTGAAGCAATTCAATCCATGAAATTTTTGAAAAAGTATGGGTACGATAAGCTTCCAATAATAATGGCTAAAACGCAATATTCCATATCTGACGATCCACACAAACTTGGATTTCCAAAAGATTATACTTTTACTATAAGAGATTTTGAGTTATCAGCTGGAGCCGGTTTTATTGTTGGATTAGCTGGAGACATGCTTAGAATGCCAGGATTGTCAAAGGTTCCAAATGCAGTTAATATTGATATAGATAAAAATGGAAATATAATAGGACTTTATTAATTTAATGTTTACTAATGACTTTAGAAATGAGAATTTCTAAGAGTTAGCATTTGAATTTATAACAAGTCCAGATCAAGCCCTCTACGTTCCTAGAGTTCAAGTACCAAAAAAGTTTAAAAATTCAAAATTAGTGCGGATTAGAACTGAGGAGGTCTTTTGTTAAAAATTGAATTCTAAAACATATATATAATAAGGATTTTGGAATTTCTAAAGACTGTATAATGTCTATCAATAGGAGGATCTAAGTATGTATATTGATGTTAAAAATATATTACATGAGTTAAATGAAGAAATAGAGTTACTCAAGAGTAAAGTTAGTCATGAACCTAAGTTAATAAGTTTAGTAGTTGAACCAGATCCTTCAACTTTATCATATTTAAAAACTCAAAAAAAAACCACTAAGAAATATGGAGTAAATTTAGAAATAATTGAGAGTCATAATTTAGAAGAAGACTTAAATTACTATAACGAAGATAAATCAGTTGATGGTATATTTGTTTCAAGACCTTTACCAAAAAGATATTCGGAATTAGATATAGCAAGAAATATTAATCCTAAAAAAGATGTTGAAGGAGTTAGTTTCTTTAACATAGGATCTATGTATTATGAAGAAGAGTTGTTTGTGCCATGTACAGCCGAAGCAGTTGTAAAAATAATTGAGGAGAACACAAAGATTCAAGGTAAAAATGTGGTGGTTGTTGGACGAAGTACTACTGTTGGTAAACCAGTAGCCATATTGCTACTAAAAAGAGGAAGAGATGCTACCGTCACAGTTGCCCATTCAAAAACCATAGATCTAAACGAAATAACCCAAAAAGCTGATATTCTAGTAGTTGCCATTGGAAGAGCTAATTATATAAAGCAAAACTTTGTTAAAGAAGGAGCAACAATAATAGATGTTGGAATTAATGTTGTAGATGGAAAAATAGTTGGAGATGTGTCAAGTGAGGTAGTAGAAAAGTGTGAAGTCACCCCAGTACCAGGAGGAGTAGGAAGTGTTACTTCCCTAATATTGATAAGAAATGTGTTTAGAGCTGCCATAAATAATAGTATTTAAATACAATATTAATTAGGTAGAGGGCTAATAAACTACTATTTGCCCTCTGCCTAATTTTCTATGATTCGTAAGAAATTATATTTCATCCAGTAAAGAACTGTGATTATCAGCTCGAACATATATTCCAGTTGTGGAAATTGTTGTGTGACCAAGAATATATCTAACTTCTTCTATATTTTTGCCCGAATTTAAAAGTCTTTTAGCACAAGTGTGTCTTAAAGCATGAGGTGTTGCATTAATATAGTTAATATTCATTTTTTTATCTGTGATTAATTTTTCTATTTTTTTATTAGCTTTTATAACATAATTTTTGAATCTTCTCTCCATGGTCCGAGAAGTAAAAGGAAAATCTTCCTTATTTGAAAAAAGATATTCTTTTCCGTTTGCAAATTTCACAAGTTCTTCAGCATATTCTTTGGAGATTTTGAGAATTCTTTGCTTATTACCTTTTCCATAAATAATTAATTCAGCATAATTTTTATTAAAGATTATATCATCTACTCTAAGATGCAAAGCTTCTGAAATTCTAAGACCTACAGTTGCGAGCAAATTAAAAAAGATTTTATCAAATTCATTATCAATAACAGAAAACAAAATTTCTAATTGTTCCTCTGTTAATCCCTTAGGAATTTCACTTGGTACACTCGCATTTGCATCTTTCCAATACCTATTACCTGATATTTCTCCGTTCTCATAGAGATAATTCAAAAAAGATCTTAAAACTACGATTCTTAACTTTATAGTTCTTTGAGATAAATTTGATATATGTTCTAAATATTTTAAAAAACAAGTCCTTGTAAGTCCGTATTTTAATACAAATTTTTTGTATTTATTTAATATTTTTCTATATTCATAGATTGTTGAATCTGCTCTACGTTTAATAAACTTTAGATAAGATAAAAATTCGTCGATATATTCATCAATTTCATTTTCTTGGATATTATTAAGTTTATCTAAACTTGAATCTTTCATCATAAGTCCCCCATTTAATTCACTTCGTACAATATAAAATATTTAATGAATTATATAATTTTTGAAATGATATCATCTATAGTCTTTTTTATTAGATTTTTCTTCATTTCACATTGTTTTTTTTCTTTATCAAATGCATAAACATAAATCTTTAATTTTGGTTCTGTACCAGATGGTCTAATAGCATACCACGAACCATCATTGAACCAAAATCTAAGTACATCAGACTTAGGTAGATCTACAATATCTTCAATTTTAGAGATATTATTATCATCAGTAAAGTAATAAATTTTTTTCTCTAAATAATCGGCATATTTTTGCAATTTTAACTCAGATATATTTTTAGGGAACTCATTTCTAAAATGTTTCATTATTCTCTTAATTCGTTCCTGACCTGAAATGCCTTCTAAAATTAAAGAATAATTGTTTTCTAGTTCATATCCAAATTCCTGATAAATATTCTCTAATACATCTAGTAAATTTTTATTCAAACTTTTGTAGTAAGCATTCATCTCAGTAATTAACATGGAAGAAATTACTCCATCTTTGTCTCGAACAAAATTTCCCATAACATATCCTATACTTTCTTCAAAACCAAATAAAAATTCATATATTCCTTCTTCTTCCAATTCATTTTCTTTACCACATATATTTTTAAAACCAGTTAATGTTTCAAAAACAGTTAATCCATATTTTTGAGCAATTCTACTTGCCAAATCTCCTGTAACTATAGACTTAATAATAACATGATTGTTTTTTAGCGTTCCCTTCTCTTTCATACTTTCTAAAATATAATTAACTAAAAGTGCTCCTGTGATATTTCCTGAGAGCATAATATATTTATTGTTGTTATCTAAAACTTCCATCGAAACTCTGTCACAATCAGGATCCGTAGCCAGTAGAAGTTCTGCATTTTTTTCTGCACCTAGTCTTTTAGCTAATTCAAAGGCTACTTCATACTCAGGGTTTGGATTGGCTACACTCTTAAAATCAGGATCAGGATGTTCTTGTTCTTTAACAACAAATACATTTTTAAATCCTCTATCTTTAAGAACGCGTCTTACAAAATAATTACCTGTTCCATTTAGTGGTGTATAGACTAAACATATACTTTTATCTATTTCTTTGTCCCTCAAAGCTAGACCTTTAACTCGTCTAATATATTCTTCATCTACTTCTTTAGAAATATATTGAAGTAAACCTTTATTTAGGGCTTCATCTTCACTTATTTTTTTAATTTTTTCAAAGTCATAGCCTATCTGTTCAATTTTTTTGACTATTCCATTGGCAATATCATCTTGAATTTGTGAACCTTTATCCCAATAAACTTTATAACCATTATATTCTTTTGGATTATGACTAGCAGTAATTACAATTCCTGCAGTTGTTTTTAGAAATCTTACAGCAAATGATAAAACAGGTGTGGGTCTAATATCTTCAAATAAATAAGCTTTTATACCATTTGCTGCTAAAATTAAAGCAGATAGTTTAGCAAATTCCTTAGACATATGTCTCACATCGTAGGCAATAGCTACGCCCATTTTGCATCTTTCTATACCATAATCTTTTATATAATCTGCTAAGGCTTGTGTAGTTCTGCCTACAGTGTACACATTCATCATATTACTGCCTATACCTATCTTTCCTCTCAATCCTGCAGTTCCAAATTCAAGATCTTTATAAAATCGCTCTTTAATCTCATCTATATTATTTTTTATAGCTTCCAGTTCACTCTTTGCAATTTCATCAATATATGGACTTGATAACCAAGTTTTATAAACTGCTAAATAGTCTCTCAATTGCAATATTCCTCCTTAGAATATCATTATGATGTTAAATAAAATACATCTAAATAAAATTATTTACCTATAAGAACTATAGAACTTTTTGATTGCACCAAATAAGAATCTTCTAAAACTGGGTCAGGTTTATCAAGAAAATCATTTGGAAAATCTTGTGAAGTATCTATAACTCTATACCATTTTTTATTACTAGGCAATATAGGGAGCTTGAAAGTTAAATCATTTATCCAACTATTTAAAGCTACATAAATATCATTATCTCCTTGCTCACAACCTGTGATAACATCTTCTCCACTAATCATAAAGGCAAGACTATGAGAAAAATAACTAAAATCCGGTTGGAAAGGATTGATACCGTGCCAAGTAATATCCGCCATTCCATTTCCTGAGATGTCTCTTCCAGTGAAAAATCTATCTCTTCTCAATGCGCAATGATGTTTCCTGAATTCAATAAGTTTCTTTACAAAAACAAAAATATCTTGAAATTTTTCCTTTCTTTTCCAATCAACCCACGAAATGTAATTATCTTGACAATAGGCGTTATTATTGCCATATTGAGTTCTACAAAACTCATCACCCATTAAAATCATAGGAATACCTTGAGATACCATTAAAATAGTAAAAAAGTTTTTGATTTGCTTTTTCCTTAAGTGTATAATGTTAGGATCTTCAGTTTCTCCCTCAAATCCATAATTATAACTGTAATTTTCGTTAACCCCATCAAGATTATTTTCTCCGTTTGCCTCATTATGTTTTGAGTTATAGGATACTAGATCCCACATAGTAAAACCATCATGAGAGGTTATCAGATTTACACTGTGATAAGGTTTTCTTCCTCTCTTTTCAAAAAGGTCAGGACTTCCAGCAATTCGTGTTGCAAGATCCGCAACAGTTCCTTGGTCACCCCTAACAAATCTTCTTACTGTATCGCGATATTTTCCGTTCCATTCAGCCCATCCTGTTGGAAAATTGCCAACATAATAGCCACCTGCTGCATCCCAGCCTTCAGCGATTAATTTAGTTCCTGCTAGCAAAGGATCGTCAGCTATATCTTTTAACAATGAAAGATCCCCTATCCAATTTCCTTTTGAATCTCTTCCTAAAATAGAAGCTAAATCAAATCTAAAACCATCCACATGCATTTCAGAGACCCAGAACCTTAAACTTTCGATTATCATTTCTTTAACAACATAGTGGCTAGAATTAATGGTATTACCAGTACCAGAAAAATTTTCATAATATCGTTTGTTATCTTTTAACATATAATAGACATCATTTTCTAAACCTTTAAAGTTGAGGGTTGGGCCTAATTCATTTCCTTCTGCAGTATGATTATATACAACATCTAAAATAACCTCCATACCATTTTTATGAAGTTCCTTAACTAGATCTTGAAATTGAATTACTTCTTCTCCAATTTTCAAACCATACCGATAGTTACTAGTCACTGAAAAAAAGCTTATTGGATTATAACCCCAGACATTTTTAAGTTTTTCACCTGTTATAGGATTTATATTACTATTATCTTTCATGCTAAAAGCGAATATAGGCATTAATTCAATAGCATTTACACCGAGTTCTTTCAAATAATTGATTTTATCTATTATTCCATAAAAGGTTCCCCTATGATTAACTTGAGAATTAGGATTTATGGTAAATAATCTTACGTGCATTTCATAGATAATTAAATCGTTTAAAGAATGTCTGGGATGCTCATCATCTCCCCAATTATAGTTACTAGTATCCCAAATTACAGTCTTGCAATTAGAACTAGCAGAATCTATTAAAGAAAAACTGAGGTCTAGTTGAGGATTATTTTTTTCGTATCCATAAATCGAGACATCTAAAGGATCAAATTCTCCTGATAAGACTTTAGCATATGGATCCAATAAAAGTTTGTTGCGATTAAATCTAAATCCTTTATAAGGTTCATATGGTCCATCTACTCTCCATCCATATGTAAATCCCGGTCCAATTCCTTCAATAAAAACATGCCATATATCTCCCGTGCGATTAACTTTCTTATCCAAAATATAACTAAACGAAGGTTTATCCTCGAAATAATGATCATATAATTCAATTATAACAGACGAACCATTTCTAGTATAGACCCCAAAATTTACTCCTTTTTGATTTATAGTAGCGCCTAATATAGGCTTACCTTTTGAAACTTTGAATTTAGTGGATTTATTTTCCATTATAATGCACCTACTCAAAATAATTATGTAAAATATTAAAAATCACTTATTTATAACCATATAAAATATAGAATAAATAAGACGCATAATAAATAAACCATCCAATGAACTTCTTTTCCTTTTCCAGTAAATAGTTTCAATATTGGATAGGTTATAAAACCAAGTGCTATACCATTTGATACTGAATAAGTTAAAGGCATAGTAATCATTGCTATAAATGCTGGAATTACTTCGGTAAAATCATCCCATTGAATTTTTAGAATATTCGATAACATCATTACTCCTACAATAATTAAAGCAGGTGCAGTAGCAGCAGAGGGAACAGTAGCAATAATAGGCCTGAAAAATAAAGATAGAAAAAATAAAATTGATACAACTACTCCAGTTAGACCTGTTCTTCCTCCAGCAGAAACACCTGAAGCAGATTCTACATAAGTTGTAACAGTGCTAGTTCCAAAAAGGGCTCCTCCAGTAGTTGCTATGGCATCTGCAAGCATAGCTTTGTCTGCTTTTGGAAGCGTTCCGTCTTCTTTTAAATAACCTGCCTGTTGACTAACACCAATTAAAGTACCTGCAGTATCAAAAATGTCTACGAATAAAAAAGAAATCATTACACCAATCATTTCGAAGCTGAATGCAGAATGTAAATCAAGTTTAAATAAAACAGTAGACCAGTCAGACATTTTAGGAAGGGCGATAATACCTTCAGGAATAGGCGTTACACCGTTAAATAAACCAAGAATTGTTGATATGATAATACCCAACAAAAGAGCACCTTTGATTTTAAGAGAAAATAAAATTGCAGTGATAATCAATCCTAAAATCGCAATTAGAGAAGGACCTGAAAATAATTGTCCCATAGTTACTAAGGTAGAAGGATCGGCAACTACAATTTTGGCATTTTGTAAACCAATAAACGCTATAAATAAACCAATACCAGCACTAATTGCCGTTTTTAAAGACATTGGAATTGAATTAACCAAGGTTTTTCTTATTGGAGTTAAACTTAATATAATAAAGATAATACCCTCAATAAAGACTAAACCTAGTGCCGTTTTCCAGCTAACTCCCATTCCAATAACAACAGAATAAGCAAAAAAAGCATTTAGTCCCATGCCAGGAGCTAAAGCAAACGGGTAGTTTGTTAGAAAAGCCATCGATAACGTTCCTAAAATAGACGAAACGATTGTGGCAATAAAAACTCCATTATATGGCATACCTGTTTCGCTCAGTATAGCGGGATTAACAAAAATAATATAAGACATTGTGATAAATGTAGTAATACCTGCCAAAATTTCCGTTTTAACATTAGTTTGGTTTTCTTCTAATTTAAACAGCCTTTCAAAGATGCTTTTTTCTTTATTAGCGCTCATGTAATTCCTCCTTTTAGATTAAAATTAGATAGAATTGATTAATTTTGAAATTAATACAATAACTATTCTATATTTTATCATCTTTTTTGTTTTTTAGTATGATAAAAAAACTATCGTTCAAGTATTATTCAAATATTAGAGAATATATTTCTTTAAAAATGTATGTTATAATTAAATTAATAATTTCAAAAACAAAGAACAAAGGAGGTTCTCTATGTTTAATTTTTTCAAAAAAAAGGTTCAAAAAAATAATTCAGAACATAGAAATATATTCTATGAAGAAAAAAATGCACTTATAGTATATTTTAAATGCAATAAATGTGGAGAAACTTTTAAAAGCTATCTTAGAAAAGGATATGATATTATCAATGATTATGACAATGATGGTTTTATAGTAGATAAAGAATATATTGGTTCTAAATGTCCTACTCGTATACATTTGCATGCCTCTTTCGATCGAAATTACAATTTAATTAATTATACATTAGATAACGGAAAGATTATAACCAAAGAAGAATGGGAGAATGAAAAAAATGAATCAAAAAAAAGATAAAAATATTAATGTATTTGAGTATAGACCAGTTAGACCTTTTCTTCAAATACCCGAAAAAGTTTTAATGTATATTTTGCAATTAACACCCTCTTCATTTGCAAAAGTATACTTGTATTTATACAACATAAGTTATGGTATGGGTCATGATTACACAATCACTCATACTAGTGTTAGAGAAATAGCTTCAAATTTAAACATTAGTATTGGAAGAACACAAAACGCCATTACATACTTTAAGAAAATTGGCGCCATAGAAAAAATTGAATCTCGTGCTGTTATAGGTACTAAATTTAGGGTAAATGTTCCTGAATATTCATCAAACAGTGGTAATTGGTTCTTTACTACACCTGATAAGGTAAGATATTTAATGATGAAAGAAAAATTATTGACTTCGGAAAAAATAGTAACTTCCAAAATTAAAAGATATAAATCAGTTAAAAAGTCTTTAGATCAACAACTTTTTGATGAATTTAAGGAGTAATGTCACCACCCACCTCTTAAACTCTGACGAATTTTGAAGTGGGAACTTCTAAAAAGCACTAGTTGATTAGGCTAAATGCTTAGAGTATTATCTTATCCACGAATGTATAGAAACCTCAGAATGTACAACCAAGTCTCATGCTCTGCCGGTAGTGAACAAACAGTTCTATGGGTAAGAACAATTGTTGCTACCAAGAAACCGTGGATAGTGGATATTTTGATTTAAGAAAGTTAGAAGGTACTATAATTCATAGAAATGTCAGTTATAAGAAATTGACATTGATTAGTAAAGTCAAAACACTTTTATTTGAAAGGAGTGAGTAGCACATTCATCTCCACCCTATAAAGGATGGAGTATCCTGTGCTTAAAATGGATGAATCAGCCAACTATCAATTTAGTAATAGATAAATCAAACCAAAATATGGTATTGCCATTTTTATCTAAGGAAACCTCTATAGATAAAATGCTAACGAATGTTGGAGAAATAATATATATAAAAAATGGTGTGGCTATAATAGAATATGATGATTCATTTCTATTTTTAAAATATGATGAAAGGCTTCCCCTTCATGAAGGTTCTAAAGTTAAACTAAATTTCACTGATAATTTAAAAAATGCAAAAACAAATATTCAGATGAAGCTTCTTGGCGAATTTTTCAAAAATGAAATCAACATAAATATAAAATTTCTTCAAAATAGTAATTGTAATATTATAAGAATATATGATAGAAACATAACCAATACGCAAAAATTAAGGATTGTAAATTGGCTGAATGATTTCTTATCTGAATTCGATAAAAAATGTAATGAACTTATGTTTGATAAATTTCAGAAGGATGATATAAATTCGTGTGGACTATTTGTAAAAAAAGTTTTAGAAAAATTAATCAATTCAATATATTTAAATTCTTTTACTTTCCCCTCACCTACTGAAATAGCAAAAAAAATTACTAATTACATTAAATTTTTTCTCTTTAATGAACAAGATTATACATCTGAAAATAATTCTTTTAAAAAATTTATAGAAGATGAAACGCAAGATATTCAAGAAGGAATAATTAGACAGAAAAAAATAAACATTAATAAAGAAAAAATATCTTTTGAAAATTTCAAAATTGATAAAAATATAGACTCATACCTTAAAATAAAAAATCTAGTAAATCAAGAACAACATACGGTTATTTTTACTATAATATTTAACCTTCCTATATATTTACATATTGATCAAGACTACAATCAAGATTCATATAAAAAAAACAATGAACATGTATATAAATTCTCAATCGTTTTACTAACTAAAAAATTTGGCGTTGTTGAAAGTAATATCAACTTGATAAATAATACTATCTATATTACTTTTGAACTAGAGAAAAACAAAGAATACTTTTTATCTAAGATACCTGATTTAAAACAAAGTTTATTAGAAAATAAATTTAATATTGAAAATATTAATGTTTTATGATAATTTATTATTAATATGATAAATAACAATTATCGTTCAAGTATTAGCTTAATGATCTACCTACCATATAAAATTTATAAAAAAGTCGGCTAATTTATGCCGACTTTTTTACTGAGAAAATTATTTATTTTTTATAGAATAAAATGCCTTCAAACCTCTAAATTCTCCAACCTCTCCAAGATTTTCTTCAATCCTTAATAATCGGTTATATTTCGCAATTCTATCAGTTCTTGATAAAGAACCAGTTTTGATGAAACCAGCGTTAGTTCCAACTGAAAAATCTGCAATAAATGTATCTTCTGATTCTCCTGACCTATGAGAAACAACTGCGGTCATTCCATTTTTATATGCTAACTCGATAGCGTCTAAAGTTTCAGTAACAGTTCCAATTTGATTTAACTTAATTAGAATAGAATTTGTTGCATTAACTTCAATACCCTTCTGTAATCTTTTTACATTAGTTACATATAAATCATCACCGACTACTTGTATTTTGTTTCTTACCTTTGCTGTAAAGTTAGAATAAGTATCCCAATCTTCTTGGTCAAATGGATCTTCTATAGATTTTATAGGATATTTATTGATTAAATTGATATAATATTCAGAAAGTTCATTTCCACTCATTTCTTTTCCATCTATAGAATACTTTTTGGTTTCTTCATTATAAAACTCAGAAGCAGCAGCATCTAAAGCAATAAACACTTGTTCCCCAGGCTTATATCCAGCAAGTTGAATTGCTTTAATTATGTATTCAATAGCTTCTTCGTTTGAATTAAGATTAGGTGCAAATCCACCTTCATCACCCACGGATGTAATATGACCTTCTTTTTTCAATAACTTTTTTAAATGTTGAAATATTTCAGCTCCTGCTCTAAGTGCATCTTTAAAATTAGAAAAACCAGCAGGCATAATCATGAACTCTTGAATATCTAAGTTATTATCTGCATGCTCTCCACCATTAATTATATTCATCATAGGAACGGGCAGTACCTTAGCATTCACACCCCCTATATATTTATAGAGAGGTATACCTAAAGATTTCGCAGCCGCTCGAGCTACAGCCATTGAAACTGCTAAAATTGCATTTGCCCCTAGATTTTGTTTATTTTCTGTTCCATCCAATTCTAACATTGTTTTGTCAACTTTCACTTGATCAAAAGCATTAAGTCCAACAACTTCCTCAGCTATAATTTCATTAACATTTTTTACTGCTTTGGTTACTCCTTTTCCAAGAAAATAATTGGGATCTCCATCTCTTAATTCTAAAGCTTCAAATTTTCCTGTAGACGCACCTGACGGAACAATGGCTGATGCTTTTGTTCCACTTGACAAAAGAACCATCGCTTCAACCGTTGGATTGCCTCTTGAATCCAAAACTTCTCTAGCTTGAACAGCGAATATTTCGTTATAATAACCACCGAACAATAAAAACACCTCCTGTTTGAAAATAAAAATAAAAAATAATTTTATTCAATAAATATTTAATCTTCTGGATAAACAAGAGTACCTATTTCTTCACCTTTCACGGCTTTTAATAAGCTTCCTTTATCAAAAAAATTGATAATTATTATAGGAAGTTTATTTCTTTGACAAATAGAAAAAGCCTCTGTATCCATTACTTTTATATCTTGACTTATAGCATCACTAAAAGAAATTTTATCAATTTTATATGAATCAGGAAATTCTTTAGGGTCTTTGTTATATATACCATTTACCTTCGTAGCTTTAATTAAAATTTCTGCATCCATTTCAACCGCTCTAAGAGCAGCAGCAGTATCAGTAGTAAAAAGCGGGTTCGAGGTACCTCCAGCAAAAATGACAATATATTCTTGTTCAAAATAGAAATCAACCAAATCATATTTAAATGGCATAACAGAAGGTAAATTAACAGTGTTTGAAAAAACAATACTTTTAAAACCATTTTTATCCAGAAAATGTTTTAAATAAATAGAATTCATAACGGTACCCAGCATGCCTAACTGATCAGCCATCTTTGTTTTAAATCCTTCAAGTTCAAGTTCTTTACCTCTAAAAACATTACCTGCACCTATGACAATACCTATTTTGACATTTAAATCGTAAACCTTTTTTAATTCACTAACTAAATAATTAGAAAAATTTGTGTCAAATCCTTTTTTTCCTTCACCGGATAGAGCTTCTCCACTCAATTTTAACAATATTTTTTTATACATAGATTAGACAAGCTCCTTTCAACAATAGTTTATACACAAAAAGGTGTGTATTAAAAAATCAAAAAGAGTGGAAATTCCGCTCTTTTTGATTTTAATCTTATTCACCCACAGCAAATCTAGCAAATTTTGCTATAGTAATATTTTCTCCAACTTTTGCAACTAATTCAGTAATTAAATCTTTGATTTTTTCCCCTTCTCCAAAAACATATTCTTGTTCTAATAAACATTGTTCTTGAAAAAATTTCTCTAATTTATTTTCAATTATTTTTTCTTTAACATTTTCTGGTTTAGTTGAATCTTTAAGTTCCTCAGCATATATTTCTTTTTCTTTATTTATCACTTCTTCTGGTACTTCTTCTCTTGAAATCCATTGAGGGTTCATTGAAGCGATTTGGAAACAAATTTTCTTAGCTAATTCATGAAACTCATCTGTTCTCGCAACAAAATCTGTTTCACATCCCAAAAGGAGCAATACACCTATCTTTTCATTATGGTGGATATAAGAATATACTATACCTTCTTTAGTGGCCCTATCTGCTTTTTTTGCAGCTTTTATTGCACCTCTTTTTCTTAATATCTCTACTGCCTTATCAACATCTCCATCAGCCTCTTCTAAGGCACTTTTACAATCTAGCATTCCTGCTCCAGTAGTACTTCTTAATATTTTAATTTTTTCAATAGATACTTCCATTAACTCAACCTCCTATTTATATTCATTTTTACTGTCTTCAAAAATTCTAAAATCCTTATTATATGTATGTTTCAGATTTAACCATTTATACAAACTATCTCCTTAATTCTAATACTCACTAAATCGTAATTTCATTAACCTTTTAGGTACTTGTAGCAAGAGAAGGAGAAGGATTACAACCTAAACCCATTATAAATTCTTTAAAATATATCTAATATTTAACTCTGATTCTGCTTGTTTGCTTTTTCTTTCACTAATTAAGTTTACTTTCATGCTTAAATGTTAATAAATATATTTTATAGAGCATTCATTTATATATTTATAACATAAATTTTTACTTATTTATTCTAACACAACAAATATTAATTTGCAATAAAAAACTGACTCAGTATATTGTTATTTTAGTAATTTTTCTTTTAATCTATCTTCTACGAACTTAGATACCCATTTACTAACATCACCACCATATTGGGCAATTTCTTTAATCATCGAAGACGATATAAAAGAATATTTAGTATCAGCCATTAAAAAAAATACTTCTAACTGAGGTAATAAAGATTTGTTTGCATGTGCCATCTGTAATTCATATTCAAAATCGCTTACTGCTCTGAGACCTCTTATTAAGTTATAAACTCTGTGGTTTTTTAAGTAATCAACTAATAAACCATCATATACATCTACAACAACATTTTGCATATGCTCAAAATCTCTCTTCACCATTTCTACACGCTCTGAAAGGGAAAAAAGATATTTTTTCTGAGGGTTGTTCATAACAATAACATAAATTTTATCAAATCTATCTCCAACTCTCTCTACAATATTGACATGTCCATTAGTAATAGGATCAAAACTTCCAGGATAAGCTGCATCTTGTTTTGGCATTATTATATCCCCAATCTATATTAATCAGTTATTATTCCAGAAGCTAATATCACTCCGTCTTCATCATAAATAGTTGCAAACTGACCTGGTGTTACTGCAAAAATTGGTTCTTTAAAATTAACTTTAATAACATCATCTGCAATCTTTGTAACAGTTGCAGGTTTTTCTTCACTTTTTTTTCGTACTCTACACAATCCATCAATAGTTTTAAAATCGATTAAAAAATTCACTTTAGTAGCAATAAGTTCCTTTGAATATAATTTTTCAGTAGGAGCCATCACCAAAATATTCTTTTCAGGTATAATTTTATATACATGCAATTTAATCTGAGGAGATTTATAATATTTTATGCCGGACCGCTGACCAATTGTATAATTTATATATCCATCATGAACACCTATTTCATTGCCTTCTAGATCCAAAACTTTTCCTTCTTGCACATTAATTCCATTTTCTCTTAAAAATCTTCTATAATCATTATCCGAAATAAAACAAAGTTCTTGACTATCTTTTTTGTCAGCTACACTTAAACCCAAATTGTGTGCCATTTCTCTAATTTCCGACTTATACATTTTTCCCAAAGGGAAAAGAAGATAAGAAATTATGTCTTTTTTTATATAAGACAAAAAATAAGATTGATCTTTATAATTATCCACACCTTTTTTTAATACTTCTGTTCTATAGTTCCTTGAATATTCTCTAATTATATAATGGCCACTAGAAATGTAATCTGCTCCAATTTTCTTGGATATTTCTATAGCTTTTCCAAATTTAAAATATCTATTACATAAAATGCATGGATTTGGAGTTTTTCCCGATTTGTATGTTTCTATAAAATATTTGATTATTTTATCCTTAAATTCTTCTTTTATATCAACTATGTGAAAATCGTCCAATTTTAACCTTTCAGCAACCTTAATTGCATCTGTTGTGTCTGAGGAACTAGGGCACACATTTTGTTTTTCAGGATATAAGGAAAAAAGAATGTCGTTTACTGTTTTAAAATGAAGACCATATACTTTATAATTTTGGGACTTTAATAAGTGAGCAGCTATTGAACTATCAACACCACCACTCATTAGAACAACTACCTTTTTTATATCAGCTGTCAATCTCTACTTTACTCTCCTTGTCTAAAGTTTTTGCTCTTTCTAAATTTGCTACAGCAGTGCCATAATCTATAATATCCTGTAATGTCAATTTATCCAATTCCAAAATCATCGCATTATGTACTCTTTTCCACACAAACTCTACTGCACAGTTTATTTCTAATTTACATTCACCTGTAATGCAATCATAAGATTGTAATGGATTGTCAAGTACCTTCACTATTTCACTCAATTTGAGATTTTTTGGGTCTTTAGCTAAAACATAACCTCCATATTTTCCTCTTATTGATTTTAATATGCCCGCTTCTCTTAACTCACTAAATATTTTTTCAAGAAAATCTTTGGGAATATTTTGTCTTTCAGACAATTCAGAAATAGTTACACGTTCTTTTCCTTCATCTTTAGTTAGCACTGCCAATTCAAATAAAGCTCTTAATGCATAGCTACTTTTAACTGTAAGAGCCATTTTAAACTCACCTCATTTTTAAACATCTAAATTCTTAACCTTGATTATGATTGTGAATTAACAACATACACTGTTAATTTTTCTTCTGTTTTATTTGCTAATCGAACATCATTAACATAAATATCTATTTTGTTACCAACTATTTGTGAACCAGTATCTTGAACAATAAAATATCCATTGTTTGGCAAAGAGGATAATTCCGGAATATACACCACAGTTCCTAAGGGTAATACTTTTGGATCCGCTGCAATTGTTTGATAAGAAATAGGTTTATCCCCAGATCTTGTTAATCTAAAAGTTGGAGAATACACTATTTTATCATCCCATTCAGTATAATATGTGGCTTTGAAATCTCCTATTTTCTTATAAAATAATCTTAAAGGATCTTTTGGTTCACCATTTTTCCATAACTCAATATTAACTATTTCACCATTTTTAGCTGTTCCCAGTGCTTTTGAGTTTTCAACCCAAGAATTTTGTGAGACATATAAAGTTCTAATATTACTCGTGACGGTGATAATACCATTTCCATGATCGATTTTTAAATAATAATTATTGTTAGCTAGTTTTCCAAGCTCAATTACTCTTCCAGGTAGTATAGAATAAATTTGTTCATCTTGAGCCAGAACACCTATACCACTTGATACCCCATTAACGTTTCTTTCACCAAATCTAATCACTATTCTATCATAATTCGAAGGACGGGTCTTTTCAAACGGCCAATTTATTAGTTCTTCAATATTACCAACAGGTATTTTAAGCTCTTGTCCAACTCTTATATTAGTTGATTGCAAATTATTTGCTTGCATAATAATTTGGACACCTTTATTTCCTAAGCTAAAGGCATTAGAAATACTTATTAGTGTATCTCCTGATTTTACTACATATTTAATTTCGTTAGATGAGCCTAGCAATTGAGTTACTTCCTTTTCTCCAAGAGTATAATATAACTCATTTATTTTAGAATTAATATCCTGTATTTGACCTAAATAAATTTCACTTAACGAATTTGGAGGTTGAATAATCGTTTTTTGTAACTCATTATTTAGGTTTTTAATTTGGTTTTCCAAATTTACAACGATATCTTCTAAAGATTTAATTTTTAATATATTTTCCGATTGATTTTGATAATATAATTTAGAAACTGCTTCCTCTGTTTTATAATCAACAATACTTTCAACATAACCTTCAAGATCGGCTTCTGTAATTTGCTTTTCTATCAATTCTTTTATGTTTCCGTTTTGAAGAAAATAAAACTCGGAATCTTGAAAACTTTTCTCCAAATAATTAACTTTTTCATTTAATTCATTAATATTATCAAAAATTAGCTTTTGGTCCATTTTTGGAATATTAACCAAAAGATTTTCTAATTCAGCAATTTGATTTTCTAAATTAATTATTCTCGCTTCTAACCCAGAAGTTTCATTAGTATTATTTGAATTCATTAAATTCAAATTAGAAGCACTTTCAAGTTTTTGTACCCTAAGATCTAAATCTAATAATTTATCGATATCTTCATAACTTCTTCCCTCATACAAATAATCTTCTAGCGTAACTATTCTTTTTTCTATATAATTATATTGATCTTTTACACTTTTTACCATATCATAATCATAACTATAGTTCATTGAATTTTGATAAATTTTGTCGGATAAACTGTTAACTTGACTTTCCATTTGGGTTAATCGATATTCTATTGCATATAATTGATTTTTAATAGCCTCCAATTCACTGTTAGGCAAAGTGGAAGTAGCTTGTTGTGGTTGAAAAAAAGAACATCCTGATAAGAGTAAAACAATTACTAAACTCAAAGTCAATAGAATCATTTTCTGGAAACTCTTCACCTTAGCTCACCCCTCAGATTTTTTGCTGCCTTTAAATAAGGATTTGAGGAATTTTTATAATCTTTTAATAAGTAGTCTAAATATCGAGCAGCCTCTTTTTTACGATTAAAACGATAATTAATATATCCTAAATAAAATAAAGCAAAAATAAAATCATCTTCTTTAGAGAAATTTTGATATTCTTTCTCTAATAATTTTTCACAATAATATAAAATCCCCAATTCTTTTTCTTCATCATTTTTTTCGCGATAATACCAGCTTAATTTTATCATAATTTTTATTACTTCAAGCGTTTGGCCTAAAATAGAATATATCTCTGTAGCAATAAAAAGTTGGTCTCTATAAAATTCATCGGATTTTTCAAATGAATTATCAACTTCAGAGTTATAAATCGTTTTAATATATTCAAGAAATTGAGTTATTTTTATAAAATTATCATTTTTATTTACATAATCTACAATATTCTGCTTATCTTTTTCTTGAAAGGTAAATAAACAGTTTGGACAGGTAATTAAACTATACAGCGAAACATTTATCTCTCTATATTCAGGTTTTAAATCAAGGTCATAAGAGCTTACTTTTATAGACGTTGACGAAACTTTATCATAAGTAAATTCATTACCACAAATTGGACATTGAACAAAATCTTTTATAAAATCATCCATAATCTATTCCTCTATTCCTAGCAAAGCATTGCAATATTTAACAGGATCAAAAATTTGTAAATCGTCTTCTTTTTCTCCTAATCCAACTAATTTTATAGGTATATTAAGTTCATGATTAATTGCAAATGCTATACCTCCTTTAGCTGTGCCATCAAGTTTTGTTATTGCAACTCCAGTAATATCTATTGCTTCTTTAAAAGCCTTTGCTTGAATAATCCCATTTTGCCCAGTGGTACCGTCAAGTACCAATAATATTTCTTGCGGTGCGCCCTCTATTTCTCTTTGAACAACTCTTTTTATCTTTTTTAATTCGTCCATTAAATTGCTTTTAGTATGAAGCCTCCCGGCAGTATCAATGATAATGACGTCTTTGCTCTTTGCTTTAGCATGGCTAATTGCATCAAAAACTACTGCAGCAGGGTCTGAACCTTTTTGATGAGCAATAACGGTTGCATTTAATCTATTTCCCCATTCTTTCAGTTGTTCTATTGCAGCAGCGCGAAACGTATCTGCAGCTGCTAATACTACGTCTTTACCATAATTCATATATATTTTAGCTAATTTAGCAGCAGTTGTGGTTTTTCCACTTCCATTAACCCCAACTAATAAAACTACCAAGGGAGCGTTTGAGGTGTCTAAAATTAGTGGACTAGTACTCAAATGGCTGACCATTATATCTCTTAATATAAGTAAAGGATCTTCCTGATCTGTTATTTTATTGTGATATTTATCTTTTAACTCTTCTAAAATTTTTTCTACCACATCAACACCCATATCAGACATTATGAGTATTTCTTCAAGTTCTTCTAATGTATCTTCATCTAAAGTTCTCCCAGAAAAAATAGTCTTGATGTTATGAAATAGAGTTTTTCTTGTTTTACTAAGTCCTTTCATAAATTTATCTAAGACACTCAATTCTTACATCCTCCTTATACTTTCATTTTACTGTCTTTACAAATTCTAAATCGGTATTATATATATGTTTTGCATTTATTTATTTACAAAATATCTATCAACTTCTAATCCTCACCAATTCTTAATTTCTTTAATCTTTTAATACTTGTAACGAGAAAAAAGGGGAAGGACTACGCCCTGGATCCATTATAAATTCGAAATTCCATTTTTAGAAAATCTTCATTGTTAAAGTCCCACTTTCAACTCTTAGAAATATTAAAATTATTTTAATTTAAAGATAAGGGGTAACTTTCTAATTTTGAATATTTTTTCAATCTTTACTATTTCATTAGTCAATAGATCAGAAGCATATAACGTAAAATCAACTGGAATTTCACCAAATCTGTCTTCCAAATTCAAAATTGCTAAATATTCGCTACTTTCGCCCTTCCATTTTAGTTCAATTATCCCTTTTGCTAACTCTCGTGCTGAAAATAAATCACACTGTGATTTAATTTCTTTTGAAAGCTTAATAACCTTTTTAAAATAATTAAGGAATTCATAATCTCCTTTATTCCATTTGATAGGATCTTTATCAAAAAGGCTTGGAAGTTTATCTAACATTAATTCCTGCCCAGCATATACAAGCGTAGCTCCAGGAAGCAATGAATAAAACATTGTCCAATTCTTTATTTTATTTTTTCCATTTAATAGAAAAGAAATTCTTGGATTGTCATGATTTTCTAAAAATCTCATCTTAACTGAGTTATTCGGTAACATGGTTTTTTGTAAATAAATTTGATTTAAAAAATAATCTAACCCTTTTTCTCCTCTAAAAAAAGAGTGTAGATACTCATAACCATCATAATCATAGGTTAAATCAAAAACATCATATAACTCAGCATCACAAGATACTTCAAATCCCCTATTTCTTAAACTATTCAAAAAATTAAGATCTAAACTTTCAGCAAGCCATATTAATTCTTTTTTTTGAGATATATATTCTTTAGCTCTTCTCCAGAAATCCAAGGGTATTAATGAAGCTACATCGCATCGAAAACCATCAACTCCAAGTTCTACCCACATTTCAAGAACACTTATTAAATATTCCCATAATTCCTTGTTGTTAAAATCTAAATCATATACATCATTCCACTCACTAACTTTCCTCGTAAAATTTCCTTTTTCATCCTTTAAAAACCATTCTGGATGTTTTTCAATCAAATATGAATCCATGGAAGTATGATTAAATACAATATCTATCATTATTTTCAAATCAATAGAATGAGCTTTATCTATTAGTTTTTTGAAAAAATCTTTATTTCCATATTCTAAAGATATCTCTTCATAATTTTTAATAGAATAAGGACTTCCATGTGTGCCCTTTCTTCCAACTTTACCCACCGGATAAAAAGGCATTAACCAAACAATATCAACTCCTAAGGCTTTTATTCTTTCTAGATCATTATATACATCATTAAAAGTTCCAGCATTTGCAAAATTTCTTGTAAACACTTCATAAATCACACAATTTTTTAACCATTTGGGTGTGTCTTTTGCCATGAAAAAATCCTCCTTCATTTTTTAATCGATTACAGCTGAAGTAGTTGCATATAATAATATAATATAAAAATTATAAATAGCAACCTTCAACAAAATGAATTATTTTTGCTACTGAATAATTATACCATTGATTATATCAAATCTGCTAGTATTTTCTTTTTTACAAAATTATTTATATATTGAATCTATTTTCAAAAAAATCAATTGAGCTTCTAAAAAGTTATAAGAAATTTAATCTTTATTTTGGAACATTCTCAGATAAAATTTAACTAAATCTGGAATCTTTTTTATTCTTCGTGGTTCTTTTATCATTCTATATAACCATTCTAATCCTAGCTTTTGATAGAATTGAGGAGCTCTCTTTACTTCTCCAGCAAGAACATCAAAACTACCCCCCACGCCCATTAGTAACTTTGCATTAATAGATTCTATATTTCTCTTTATAAAAATTTCTTGCTTTGGAATACCCATTCCTACAAAAACAAGATCTGCTTTTTTATTATTAATATCTTCCACAATTTCTGATTCCATGTTCCAATCAAAATATCCATGATGATAACCTACTATTGCTGTTCCGAATTTATTTACAATATTTTCAGAGGCTTTCTTTACAGCTTCTTCTGTTGATCCTAAAAGATATACCTTATAATTTTGTTTTGTAGATAAACGCAACAAAAATTCCATCGTATCATAACCTGGGCATCTTTCCGTTTCAATACCTTTTTTCTTTAATAATTTGACTATCCCTACCCCATCTGGAATAGAAAAGGATGCCTCTTTTAAGGCTACAGAATACTCATTTCCTTTTATATATTCCATGTACATTAAAGCATTTAAAGTTACAATCCATAATTTATCTTCTAAAAATAATTTTTCTGCTATAAAATTATATATTTCTTTTTTTTCCCCACATAGAATAGTTAAACTATTCAATAAATATTCTATTGGCAAAATATTCACCTCATAAATATCTTTTTAATTGCTAGAAAACAATTTTTGGTTTACTATTCTTTTCAGAAAATATTTTAACATAATTACTAATAAATAAAGAATCTTTTTGTTAAATATTTCAAGTTTGCTTTTCTAAAATAATAAAAAAGAAATAATTTAACATTTTACAGATGAAAAATAAAATTTGACCTAAAATTAACCAAATTCATTTACTTAAATTGTATAATACTTGAAGGTTGATTTTATAAAAATTGAATTAAATTAATTAGAAATAATTTTTAATCCTAGAAGGAGGAAATTAAACATGGAAAAAAGCCTAATATACCAAGATAAAAACGTTAAGAAATATTTAGTGAAGTTTGATAAAGAAGAAATTGATAAATTAGAAAATCGTATTGCAAAGTATATTAATAGCAATTATACTTTTGAAGGATTTAGAAAAGGTAAAGTTCCAAAAGATATCGTCAAATTACGTTTAGGTAATGAATTTCAAGAAATGCTTTTAGAAGAGGCAGAACATGAATTGGAACATAAAATATCTGAAGAAGAAAAGATTTTATTTCCAATTATCATAGAATCGAGTTCAATAGATAATGACATCATTGAGTTTGAAATAATTTTACATACATACCCAAATATAATTTCAACAAACTTTGAGGATATGGTTGTTAAAGTACCAGACTCAAAAGGTATCGTAGAAGAATACATAAATCAAAGATTAAATGAACTTTTGGAAAGCAATGTTATCTTAGAACCAAAAAATGGACCAATTGAATATGGTGATTTTGTTAGATTAGAATATTATGTTATAGATAGCCAAGGCAATATAATTGAAGAAAAAAATGAACTTGAAGTTGTTGTAAGAGAGCAAGATCCTAGGCCATTAATTAAAGCTCTTATTGGCAAATCTAATGGTGATGAATTTGAAGTAGAAATTCCTCAAAATGAAACCGAGAATGAAGAAAATAAAGAAACATTAATTACAAAAGCTAAAGTTGTCCAAATTTATTCGAGAAAAATGCCAGAACTAAACGACAATTTTGTAAAAGAACTTAATATTGAGGTGGAAACACTTTCTGATTTAAAAGAAAAGATTAGAAAAGAAGGGGAAGAGGCTGTTAAAGATTGGCAAGAACAATTTATCATCAACTATATTTTATCAGAAATACCCAATTATGTTGAAATAGAGATATCGCCAGAAACATTAAATTATTACGTTGAATCATCCATCAACGACCTAAAAACTAAAGGAAATTATGAAAGTCAATTAGAGAAATTTAATAATGACGAAAACAAACTCATCGAAGATATAAAGAATAGCGCATTAAAATGGATAAAAGAAATAATTGTTATAGAAAATATTGCTAATGAGAATAACATTACGGTCACTGAGGAAGAACTTAATCAAGCAATCAAAAATTTCGGTAGTATGTATGGACTTTCTTATGCAAGAGCATTAGAAATTGTTAATTCTAATCATCAAATTTTAGAAGAACTAGCATGGAATGAATTACGAATCAAAGTTGCTAAGTTTATTAAGGAAATGGTTAAGATTGAAGAAATTGAAGACACTGAAAAATCTAATGAAGATAAAGAAGCCAACGAACTAATTAATCAAGATCAGGAAAATCAGATATCAGAAGAAACTAATGAACAAAATATGAAAGACTCTACTCAGGAGTAGACAAAAACCTTTTTTTTTGGTAGAATATATATGTCAGTAAAGTGGGGACGTGGTGAAGCTGGTTATCATGCCGGTCTGTCACACCGGTGGCCGCGGGTTCGAGTCCCGTCGTCCCCGCCAGTATTATATATAACAATGGCAACGTAGCCAAGGGGCCTAAGGCGGCGGTCTGCAAAATCGCTATTCGAGGGTTCAAATCCCTCCGTTGCCTCCATATTTATAAATTAATTTCACCTTGAATTTCAAAGAGTTCAAGAAAATGTTAAAAGCGGGTAATAATAATTACCCGCTTTTCTTTCTTAACAATAAGTTTATATGTAAATATACTTAAAATACTGAATAAGCATAGAAACTTCGCTAAAGAAATAATTCTTCTTTTGATTTTTAAAACCTGTAGTTTTTCTTCATTGAATATTCTAACAATTTAAAATTCTTTTTCTATTACCATATTATCCCTATGAATTATCTCTTCAGGTCCAAATTTTTCGTTAAATAAATGTATTTCTTCTGTTTTTTTACCAATTATCAATTTTATTTCTTCAGATGAGTAATTAACTAAACCTTTGCCAATATTTTCTCTTTTTTCATTAAGAATTCTAACCAAATCTCCAGCAATAAAAACACCTTTTACTTCATTAATTCCAACAGCAAGAAGACTTTTACCACTTAAAAGAGCCTTTTGTGCACCTTCATCTACTATTACTTCACCTTTTGGTTTTAAACTGAAGTTTATCCATCTTTTCCTCTTACTTAATTTTTTTCCTTTTGGAATAAACGTTGTTCCAATATTAAACATGTTAGATTCTATACTATCTATAACTCGAATAATTACATCTTTCTCATAGCTTGGGGCAATAACCATGGGGATCCCCGCACTTAACGAGATTTTAGCAGCTTTTATCTTTGAATTCATCCCACCAGTCCCTAACTTTCCAGCTTTTCCATTTGCCAAGTTCTCAATTTCTAAATTGACTTCCTCCACAACTCTAATTATTGAATTAGGATCGTTTAAATTCTTTAATAAACCTGATACATCAGAAAGTATAATAAGCAAATCAGCTTCAATTAAACTTGCTACTTGAGCAGATAAAACATCATTATCGCCAAATTTAATTTCTAAAGTAGCTGTAGTGTCGTTTTCATTTATGATTGGAATTATATTAAACTTTAAAAGCTGATTAATGGTGTTATAAGCATTAAGATATCGTCTCCTATTAGCAAAGTCTTCTCCTGTTATTAATATTTGAGCACATTTTAAATTATTTTCATTAAAATGCTTATTATAGGTAGATATCAAAAGGCCTTGACCTATAGCAGCGCATGCCTGTTTTTCAATTAGTAAACTTGGTTTCTTTTTATAGCCTAATTCTGCCATACCAGCAGCAATTGCCCCGGAAGAAACAATAACGATATCTTTACCAACTTTTTTTAACGTACTAACTTGTTCGACTATGTTTCTGATTTTGTCTTCATCTATTCCATTTTCATTGCTTAAAGAACTACTTCCAACTTTTATTACAATTTTAGAGATATTTTCATTCAAATAGATCACCAACCATTTTTCATAGATCTAACATACTGATAATTTTATTTTTTAATGACTCAGTAGTACCTTTTCCTTTTAGATCTGGTGTGAGAATATTTTTATCTTCTACAGCTTTTTCAATTGCAAATTCCAACTTTTTCGCAAGTTGATACTCTTCCAAATATTCCAAAAGCATAACGGATGAACGTAATAAGGCAATAGGATTAGCAATTCCTTTACCCGCAATATCTGGAGCTGAACCATGCACTGCTTCGAATACTGCTATCTCATCCCCAATATTTGCCCCAGGGGCTAATCCCAAGCCTCCTATAAGTCCAGCGGCAAGATCAGATAAAATGTCTCCATATAAATTTGGACAAACTATCACATCATACTTTTCTGGATTTAAAACAAGTTGCATACTCATATTATCAACTATTTTTTCTTCATATTCTACTTCTGGGTAGTTATTCGAAATATTTCGGATAGATTGTAAAAATAATCCGTCAGTTAATTTTTGAATGTTTGCTTTATGGACAGCTGTTACTTTTTTTCTATCGTGCCTCCGAGCATAATCAAAAGCATATTTTGCTATTTTTTCGCTCGCAGCCCTAGTAATAACTCTTACAGCGCAAGAAGTAGACTCATCAATTGAATATTCAATTCCTTTATAAAGACATTCTGTATTTTCTCTAATTATCACTAAATCAATTTTTTCAAATTTATTATTGATTCCAGGTAAACTTTTAACTGGTCTAAGGTTGGCGTACAAATTTAATTTTTCTCTTAGAGTAACGTTTACACTTCGAAATCCTTCTCCTACCGGTGTTGTAATAGGACCTTTTAAAGCAACTTTGTTTCTCTTTATAGATTCTAAAACAACCTCTGGCAAAGGTGTCCCATATTTCTTTATAGCTTTAGCACCTGCGTCAACCATTTCCCAAGATATCGGTGCTTTTAGTTTATCAAAAACTTCTACAACAACTTGCGTTATTTCTGGACCAATTCCATCACCAGGTATCAACGTTACCTTATGCATTAAATCACCTACTTATTTTAATTAAAAATTTTTTAATCAATCTTTCTGAATTCTAAAGAACCATATTTTTTATAGAAGTTCACAAGTCCACCTGAATTTAAAATTTCTAACATCTCATTAGAAAGAGGGTGTATCTCTAAAATCTTATTTTTTGTAATGTTTTCTACAATTCCTTTTTGTAAATCCACTTTTATGTAATCACCTTCTTCGATATTATCGGTTGAAACTTCTATAACAGGTAAACCTATATTTATAGCATTTCTAAAAAAAATACGAGCAAATGATTTAGCTAAAACCGCACCAATTCCTGCTTGCTTTATCACTAGAGGAGCTTGTTCTCTAGAGGAACCACATCCAAAGTTTTCTCCTGCAACAATAAAATCTCCTTTTTTAATTTCATAATAAAAATTAGGCCTTAAATCCTCCATTAAATGAACTGCCAATTCATTCATATCTATTGTGGCAAATTTATATTTTCCAGATATTATATAATCAGTATTTACATTGTCTCCAAACTTATGTGCATGCCCTGTCAACTGCATAACAGCTAAACCTCCTTTGAATCTATTTAGTTATTTTAGTCATAAGTATTTTCTAGGATCTGTAATTTTTCCCTCAATACAAGATGCCGCAACTGTTGCGGGTGAAGCAAGATAAATGAAAGCTTTATTATTCCCCATTCGTCCTTTAAAATTTCTATTAGCTGTTGAAATAACATTTTCTCCATCTGACGGGACACCATTATGTGTTCCAACACAAGGTCCACATCCTGGAGCAACAATAGTCGCACCTGCTTTGATCAAAGTTTGAATGACACCTTCGTCTATTGCTTCAAGAAGTATTTTTCTAGATGCCGGAGCTACTATTAGTCGAACTTGCGAACCAATCTTCTTGCCTTTTAGTATTTTCGCAGCTATTCTCAAGTCTTCAAGTCTACCGTTTGTACAAGTTCCTAGTAAGCCTTGCTGAATTGGAATACCTTCTACCTCGCTAATAGAACTTACATTGTCAACAGTATGTGGTTTAGCGACTTGAGGCTCCAAATAACTAACATCAAAATTATAAATTTTTTCATATTTGGCTCCATCATCTGATTGGTATGTTTTAAACTCCTTATATGTACGGTTTTTTAGCCATTCTAAAACTTTATCGTCAGCTTTCATTAATCCAACTTTTGCTCCCATTTCTACAGCCATATTAGATATAGTAAATCTTGCGTCAACTGACAACTCATCTATGACATTTCCTTCAAACTCAATTGCTTTATATGTTGCACCATTAGCAGTCAATTCCTTAATAATATACAAAATAATATCTTTTGAGTAAACACCAAAAGGTAAATCACCATTTATAAATATTTTGATAGTCTCTGGGACTTTAAACCATAGTTTACCACTTGCCATAGCTATCGCCAAATCAGTTGAACCTACACCAGTAGAAAAACAGTTAATTGCCCCATATGTACAAGTATGTGAATCTGCACCAATTACAATTTGACCTGGAAGAGCATGACCTTGTTCTGGCACAAGTTGATGACAAATACCGTCTCCTATATCATAAAAAAATATGTTATTTTGATTTCTAAAGTTTCTCATTAACTTATGCAATGCGGATACTTTTTCTGAAGGACTAGGTGAGTTGTGATCAATAACCATTGCAATTCTTTTTGAATCAAAAACAGAGTTAGCTCCTAATTCTTCAAAAGTCTTGATTGCCAATGGGGAAGTACCATCTTGTCCCATCATAAAATCCACGTCAACTATTACTAACTCTCCTGCTTCTACGTCTCTTTTCAAGTGATCACTAAAAATTTTCTCAGAAATTGTTTTAGCTTTTGGCATTATTCCCTTTTTCCTCCTTCATTTCTTTATATAAATACATTAGTTCTTTATCAAACAAAGATCTTTTTAATTGTACGGAAAGAGCTCTAACTTTCTCTAACATTTTTTCACTTTCTTCAGCTGTTAGCTCAATTCCATACTCTTTAAACTTGGCTATGATTGCATGTTTTCCGGAATGTTTTCCAATTAAAATTTGTCTTTGTAGCCCAACTTCTTCAGGACTAAAAGATTCATATGTATTAGAATCTTTTAAGACTCCATCAGTGTGTATTCCAGATTCATGAGTAAACACATTGTGACCTACGATGGCTTTTGATAACGGAAGCGGCCTTCCAGAAGCAGAAGAAACATACTCACAAATTTCTCTTAGCATCTCTGTTTTTATGCCCAAATCTAATTTATATATATACTTTAATGCCATAATAACTTCTTCTAATGCCGCATTACCTGCCCTTTCACCTAAACCATTAACCGTCACTCCTGCATATTTTGCACCAGCTTTAATACCCGCTAATGTATTTGCTGTAGCCATACCAAAATCATCGTGTGTATGTGTTTCAACATCTATTCCAACTTCTTCTATAATTATTTTTATTCGTTCATAAATAGAAAAAGGATCTTCCATCCCTACCGTATCACAATATCTTAACCTATCTGCACCTGCTTCCTTTGCTTCTTTAGCAAATTTTAGTAGAAATTTCATATCACTTCTTGAAGCATCTTCTGCATTAACCGATACATACAATTTGGATTTTTTAGCATATTGTGTTGCCTTAACCATGCTTTGTAAAACCCATTCTCTATCTTTCTTTAATTTATGTTTAATATGAATATCTGAAGTAGATATAGAAATAGCAACCGCATCAACACCACAGTCAAGCGATTCATCGATATCACTTATAACTGCTCTATTCCATCCCATAACGCTTACTCCAAGGTCCAGACTGCATATCTTTTTTATAGCTTCTTTTTCATCTCCACCCATTGTTGGTATTCCAGCTTCAATTTGGTAAACGCCTAGTTCAGCTAACATTTTTGCAATCTGAACTTTCTCTTCATTAGCAAAAACTACCCCGGCAGTTTGTTCTCCATCTCTTAAAGTGGTATCAACTATAAAAACGTTTTTCATAATTAACGGTACACCTTTTTCAATCATCTAGAGTGTACCCACCCTCCTTTTTGTAAAAAATGAACAACATAAAATTTTTTCTATTATATATTAAAGCGCTAAAATTATCAAGTAGAAGGTAAACACTTTTGTAATATTAAGGATAAACAGGAACAATCTCCAAAGCAGTATTTTCTGGAATACCTAATAAAATATTCATATTTTGTACAGCTTGGCCACTAGCTCCCTTAACCAAATTATCTATAGCAGACATTATTATTAAAGTATTAGTTTTTTTATCAAATTCAAAACCTATCTCGCAAAAATTCGAACCGTAAACATCTTTGGTTGAAGGATATAATCCAGGTTTAAGAATTCTAATAAATTGCTCTTCTTTGTAGTAATTTTTATATAAAATGTATAATTCTTCAATTGTTATATTTATATCACATTTACAATAAATAGTACTTAATATTCCTCTAGTCATAGGTACAAGATGAGGCGTAAAAACTATATTGACACTACCTTCTTGCATTTTTGATAATTCCTGCTCCATTTCTGGAACGTGCCTATGCTTTGCTACATTATAAGGTTTCAAATTCTCATTACATTCTGAAAATAGGTTTCCGTATTTTGGTTCATGTCCTGAACCAGAGACACCAGATTTTGAGTCAATAATTATTGTATTATCTTTTATAAGTTTGTTCTTCATTACCGGCATTAATCCTAATAAAACACTTGTTGGATAACATCCCGGATTTCCAACTATTTGCGCATATTGTATCTTATCTCGATATATTTCAGGTAATCCATAAATTCTGTTGAATTTTTCATATAATGTAACTTCTTCTTTTGGGAAATACCATTGCTTATAGATTTCATAATCGTCAAACCTAAAAGACGATCCTAAATCAATTATTTTCTTTTGAGAGCCAGTGATCATTTTTGCCAATTTAAACGCATACTCAGAAGGCAAAGTATTAAATATTAAGTCGCATAATCCTACGGCCTTTTCTAAATTTAATTTTTCAAGAGGTATTTTACAAAAATTTTCTAAACTGGGGTACACATCTGAAATTGTATTTTCATCAAAACTCCTGGAAGTTAAATACACAATATTCACATATGGATGTTTTGATAGTAAACGAATTAGTTCTAAACCTGTATATCCAGTTGCACCAAGAATTCCTACATTCATCATATTTCCTCCCATTTTGCAGACCCTATAGTTTTTCTATTTTTTAAAATATTCTCAAGATCTAAAATTTCGTATACATCCTCGTTTATTAAATTGCTGAATTTCTTGAATTCTTCTAAACTTAATTTTTCTAAAGGACTATTTTTCTCAATTGCATACCTAACAATTTTTCCAACAACTTCATGAGCATCTCTAAATGGCAATCCTTTTTTTACAAGATAATCTGCAAGATCTGTAGCATTCATATATCCACTTTTTGTTGCCTTTTCCATATTTTTATTTTTTATCTTCATGCTTTTTATCATACCAATAAATATTTTCAAACATCCTTTAAGAGTATCGATTGTATCAAACATAGGTTCTTTATCTTCTTGCATATCTTTATTGTATGCAAGAGGTAATCCTTTCATAACGGTAAGTAAAGTTATTAAGTTTCCATATACTCGTCCGGTTTTTCCCCTAATCAGCTCTGCGGAATCCGGGTTTTTCTTTTGGGGCATAATACTACTTCCAGTTGAATAATTTTCATCAAGCTCAATGAAGTTAAATTCCTGTGTTGACCATAGTATGATCTCTTCACAAAATCTACTTAAATGCATCATTATTAATGAAGAAGATGAGAGAAATTCAATTATAAAGTCTCTATCACTAACAGCATCAATACTGTTATTAGAAATTTCCTTGAAACCTAGTAAAGAAGCAACATATGTACGATCTATGTCAAAAGATGTACCTGCCAAGGCACCAGATCCCAAAGGCATAACGTCTATTCTCTTATATAAATCATTCAGTCTAGATATATCTCTATCAAACATTTCTACATAAGCTAATAAATGATGAGAAAAGGTAATGGGTTGCGCTCTTTGCAAATGCGTATAACCTGGAAATAGTGTATTTCTATATTTCTCAGATAAATCATTTAAAACATCGTTGACTTCTTCTAAAAGGCCGATTATTTCTTTAACTTCTTTTTTTAAATATAACCTTTCATCAGTAGCTATGAGATCATTTCTACTTCTTCCTGTATGCAATTTTTTCGCTGTACTTCCTATCTTTTCAAATAAAAGTTCTTCAATTAGAGTATGAACATCTTCTATATCTGGAATATTTTCAAATTTAATTTTCTTAATTTCTTCCAATCCTGTTTTTATAATATTGAATTCTTGATCGTTTAATACGCCTGCTTTGTTTAAACCAGCCGCATGAGCTATTGAAACATCTACTTCATAAGGTAAAAGCCTTATATCGACTGATATAGAAGAATTAAAAATCTCCATTTCCGGATTTGTTCCTTTATCAAACCTACCTCCCCAAAGCTTCATCTTACTCCTCCTAAACATTTTAGTTTATTTCATTCAGAAATTCTAAAATCTGTACTATATATAAGTTTTTGATTTGGTTATTTTTGCAAAATACCTCCCTACTTCTAATCCTCGCTAACTCGTAATTTCTTTGATTTTTTGTTACTTGTACCCAAGCAAGGGAAAAAGCTTTGCCCTGACCCAATTTTATATTCAAAACATCATTCTTAAAAAATAATCTTTTCTAAAGTCGCTAATTTTAGTGTGTATGAACGAATTGAAAAATACGATAATTTACCTTCACATATTCTATAATTAATTTTTTATTAATTAATTAGACACTTAAGCAATAGATTCTTTCTCTTCTTTTTTGTTAATTATTTTATCTTTATTTATTTTAAGTAATTGATAGGCTCTCATTTTTAATGGGAGACCAAACAAATTGATAAATCCTTCTGCATCTTTCTGATCGTACACTGAATCTTTTCCAAAAGTAGCTAATTCTTCATTATACAATGAATAAGGAGATTCAATTCCAGAAGTAATGATATTACCTTTGTACAGTTTTAATTTTACTTTTCCAGTTACTACACTTTGAGTTTCTTCAACAAAAGCATCTAAAGCTTCTCTTAATTGTGAAAACCACAATCCATTATAAACTAAATCGGCATATTTTTGTGCAACAATATCTTTAAATCTAGCTGTTTCTTTATCAATAACCAACGATTCAAGCTCTTTATGAGCATAATATAAAATTGTTCCTCCTGGAGTTTCGTAGACACCACGTGATTTCATTCCTACTAGTCTATTTTCTACTATATCTGCAATTCCTATACCGTTTCTGGCTCCAATCGTATTAATTTCTTCTATAAGTTCTACTGGATCAAATTCCTTATCATTCACTTTTACCGGAATTCCCTTCTTGAATTCAATTGTAATATATTCAGGACAATCAGGGGCTTTTTCTGGAGGAACAACCATTTCAAAAAGAGTATCTTTTGGTTCATTTTTTGGATCTTCTAGATCTCCTCCTTCATGACTGATATGCCACAAATTTTTATCAACACTGTAAATTTTTTCTTTAGAAACACTTATAGGTATCCCTTTTTTTATTGCATATTCAATTTCTTCTTCCCTTGACTTAATATTCCAAACTCTCCATGGAGCAATAATTTTAATTGTTGGATCCAAAGCTTTTATAGATACTTCAAATCTTACTTGATCATTTCCTTTTCCTGTACAACCATGCGCTATATATTTCGCATTCTCCTTATGAGCAATTTCAACTAACTTCTTTGCTATCAAAGGTCTTGCAAAAGATGTTCCTAATAAATATTTTCCCTCATAAATTGCTCCTGATTTTAATGTAGGATATATATAATTAACAACAAACTCTTCTTTCACATCTTCCAAATATACCTTGCTTGCTCCACTTTTTATAGCTTTCTCTTTTATCATTTGTGTTTCTGAACCCTGCCCAACATCTATGCATGCTGCAATAACTTCACATTTATAATTCTCCTTTAGCCAAGGTACAATAATTGAAGTATCTAATCCTCCCGAATAAGCTAAAATTACCTTTTCTCCTTCTAATATCATTTATATTCCTCCTTTATTAAATTATTAATACCACTTTAGAAATTCCAAAACTTGTACTTTATATAAATTTCGTTTTTGATTTTTTTACAAAATACTTTCCTACTTTTAATCCTCACTAACTCTTAATTTCTTCAAATTTTTCGCTACTTATAGCTAGCAATGCAGAAAGGACTCCTCACTAAACCCATTAAAATTTTAAAATCCAATTTTTAGAAAATCTACATTTCTAAAATCATAATAAATTATTAAAACTTTCTTTAATAGCATGCATCTTAAACACATAAAATTACATTTTATTTTTTTCAATAGACTTCTTGAAAAGTCTCATCTAAAATATCAACTGCCACTGAGATATCTTTTTTTGTTACAATGAGAGGAGGAACAAACCTTAATATATTGTTGCTAACGGCATTTATAAGAAGTCCCTTTTCTAGCGCAACTTGAACAACGTTATATGCTTTATCCACATTCAATTCACAACCTATCATTAAACCTTTACCTTTAATTTTTTCAATACAATGGTACTTTTCTTTTAGTCTCAAAAGTTCGGATTTAAAATAATTTCCCTGTATTTGTACGTTTTCTAAAAACGAATCTTCTGAAACTATGTTCATTACTGTTTTCCCCACTGCACAAGCTAACGGATTACCTCCAAAAGTTGATGCATGATCCCCAGGAGAAAAGACATTAGCCTTTTTATTGGCCACTACTGCTCCAATCGGAAACCCTCCTCCTAACCCTTTAGCTAACGTCATAATGTCTGGCTCAACACCATAATGTTCGTATGCAAAAAGTTTTCCAGTTCTTGCTATACCAGTCTGAACTTCATCAAAAATCAAAAGGATATCGTACTCATCACACAACTTTCTCACTTCTGTTAAATATGTTTGGTCTGCTTCATTGATTCCACCTTCCCCCTGAATTACCTCAAAAATTATTGCACAAGTAGAATCGTTGATTGCATTTTTTAAATCATCAATATCGTTATAATTAACATACTTAAATCCTCCAACTAAAGGTTTAAAATATTTTTGATATTTTTCCTGACCTGTTGCAGTAAGCGCTCCATATGTTCTACCATGAAATGAATTGTGCGCAGCAATAACTTCATTCCTTTTTTCTCCATATTTTAGATAACTATACTTTCTAGATAATTTCAATGCTCCTTCATTTGCTTCAGCACCACTATTACAAAAAAACACACAATCTCCAAATGATTTTTCACACAAGATATTTGCTAAATCAATTTGATTTTCATTCCAATATAGATTAGAACAGTGCATTAATTTATTTGCTTGACTAACAATTGTTGAAACGATTTTTGGATGAGCATGACCTAAGCAATTTACTGCAATACCTGCAACAAAATCAAGATATTCTTTTCCTTCATTATCAAATACTTTAATTCCCTCGCCTTTTACTAATTCAATAGGATTTCTTGAATAAGTATTCATCAGATATTTACTACTCTCATTAATTTTCTTCATAACTATTCTCCTTTACAATCATTGTCCCAATACCTTCTTTGGTAAATATCTCCAAAATTAATGAATGGGGTATCCTTCCATCAATTATGTGGGCACTTTCTACCCCTTCTTCAATAGCCTTGACACAACATTTCAATTTGGGTATCATCCCCTCGGTAATAAAATGTGAATTTAAAAGTTCTTTTGATTCTTGATAGTTAATTTTTGAAATAATACTTCTCTCATCATTTCTATCTTTTAAAACACCTGAAACATCTGTTAATAAAACAAACTTTTCTGCTTTCAATATAGATGCAATCTTGCCAGCTGCCGTATCAGCGTTTACATTATAGGTGTTTCCATCCCTTCCAATGGCACATGGAGCAATTACTGGAATGTATCCATTTTCTAAAATCATCATAAGAAAATCTTTGTTAATGTCAATAATTTCCCCCACATAGCCAATATCTCCATTCGATATATCTTTCTCAGCGATTAATAAGTTTGCATCTTTACCACTTAACCCAACAGCATTTCCTCCATGTTTATTTATCAAAGAAGTTATTTCTTTATTTATTTTTCCTACTAAGACCATTTCTACAATTTCCATTGTTTCTCTATCAGTTACCCTTAATCCATTAACAAAATTTGATTCGATATTTACCCTTTTCAACATTTTATTAATTTCTGGCCCCCCACCATGAACAACAACAGGATGTAAACCAACATATTTCATTAATACTATATCTTGCATTATTAAGGTTTTAATTTGTTCATTCTCCATAGCCTTACCTCCATACTTAATGACAACTATTTTTCCAGAAAAATGTTTAATATATGGTAAGGCTTCAACTAAAACATTTGCTTTTTCAATTTCATCATTATACATACGTCCAAAATTCATGTTCTATATCCTCCATTAATCTTGACATAATCATAGGTTAAATCGCATCCCCAAGCAACTGCATTACTTTTTCCCTCATTCAAATCCAAAATTATTGTAATATCCTTACAACTTAATATATCCTTTGCTTTTTCTTCGTTAAAGAAAATATAGCTTCCGTTTTTACAAACTTGCACCTCCCCTTTTAAACTTTTAAACCATATATCAACTTTGCTTTGATCAAATTCTGCACCAGAATAACCTGCTGCTGCCATAATTCTTCCCCAATTAGCATCTTGACCAAATATCGCTGTTTTCACTAAATTTGAACTAGTAATTGATCTAGCAATTAAATTAGCACTTTTTTGAGATATGGCATTTATTACTTGAACCTCTAAGAATTTAGTTGCTCCTTCGCCATCCATTGCTATCATTTTTGCTAAATTTCTATTTACCTCATCTACAGCACTTTGAAAAATATCAAATGTTGCAGTGTCTGTGAGTATTTCTTCATTCTTTGCTTCGCCATTTGCTAAAATTATTGCAGTATCGTTGGTGCTTGTATCTCTATCTACCGAAATCATATTATAAGTTTTACTAACAGATTCTTTCAAAGAAGTACATAAAGCTGATTTTGAAATATTTGCATCAGTTAGTATAAATGAAAGCATTGTAGCCATATTGGGATGTATCATTCCTGAACCTTTTGCAACACCCATCAAAGTTATTATTGATTCACCAATCTGTATTTTTTTTGAATATATTTTAGGAAAAGTATCGGTAGTCATTATTGAATTCGCAAAATCAAATATATCAGAACTATTATTTAGATTTTGGTAAATTTCTTCAATTCCATGTAAGATTTTTTCTAATGGCAAAGGAACTCCTATTACACCTGTTGAACAAATTAACACATTATTAAAATCAATATTTAATAATGATGCAACCTTTTCCACTATTTTCACTGCATGCATATATCCTTCCTCACCCGTACATGCATTAGCGTTTCCACTATTTACGATTACTGCTTGAGCTTCATTGTTTATAATATTATTCATACTCAAAAGAACAGGTGCGGCTTTAACTTTATTTGTAGTGAAAACTGCAGCAGCATTTGCTTTAGATTCAGAATAAATTAATCCCAAATCTTTTTTTGCTTTCTTTACGCCACAATGAATTCCGTGGATTTTAAATCCTAAAGGTAAAGAAACAGAATCATCAATAACTTTAGTTTTTTCCATATTCGTAAATGCCTCCCTTTTTTTGATTAATCTTTAATATCATCTATAACTTTATTACTTAGATAATGGTTTTAATCTTTAAAAAATGCTTATAAAACACCAGCCTCAACTAAAAATACTTTCCCTTTAAAAAATTGAATGTTTTGTACAGAAGGATAAGAGAAAACAAAGTTCTATACAAATAAAAAAACGGCCACATCTATAAAGATGCAGCCGCATGGATTACTAAAAGGAATTGCCCTTTTAATTAGTGAGTAAGCACCAAGCTCCGGTGCTTACAATCCACCGGCTGTCTTGGCGCCTCCTATTATTATTTAAATTAGTTAATTGGAAAAAAATATTTTTGCATAAAAAGACCTTTAATAAATTAATAAAAATTTCGTTCATGTAAAGGAAAAACTCCTTTGTTGTAAAATTGAATTTATTATATCAAATAAAAAAATATTTGTCAAATGAAAAATTAAATTAATTTTAATTAATTTTATCAAATCTATCCTAATAATTATTTTTGTAAAATAAATAAAATATATAATATACTTTGAATATGATAATTAATTATAGTATAATCACAAAAAATAATCACAAAAAAGGGGATATGAGAAATTGTGAGTAAAAATAATTCTATTAAGTGCTCATATTTAGGTCCTGCAGGCACATACAGTGAAATAGCTGCAAAAAAGTTTTTTGGAGAGAATAACGTATTTATAGCAAAAAATACCATTGCCGATGTATTTGATAGTGTTACAACTGCCGAAGCTGATTATGGAGTAGTCCCCATTGAAAATTCTATTGAAGGATCAGTAAATATGACTATGGATCTTCTTTTCGAAATACCAAATATACGAGTTGTAGGGGAATGTGTTATTCCTATACGCCATTTTCTTTTATCTTATGAAAAAATCGAATTGGATAAAATACGAACATTATGCTCGCATCAACAAGCTATAGGTCAATGTAGTAAATTTATTAGAAGTTATTTAAAAGATCCTGAAATAATATTTACTGCAAGTACATCTAATGCATGCCATATAATCAAAAGTATTCCAAACAGCGCTGCCATTGCCTCTGAGAATGTAATTCAAATTTATAACTTATATACAATAGCAAAAGATATTCAAGATTCTTTAGTTAACGCTACCAGATTCTTCATAATCTCTAAGATAAATAATAATAATATATATAATTTTGATGATTACAATAGTTTTGAGTCCTACAAAACATCTATAATTTGTTGTCCTAAATTTAATAAAGCAGGCGTTTTATATTCTATATTAAAAAACTTTACAAGAAAAAATATTAATTTAACTAGAATAGAATCTCGTCCAACAAAAAAACAACTGGGAGAATACTCTTTTTACATAGATTTTGAGGGGTCTATTGCAGATAATAAAGTTAAAAGAGCATTAATAAAAATAGAACAAATGAGCTCTTTTTTTAAAATATTGGGAAGTTATAAAAAATGGATTGAATAACATTGTTAATATGTACTATATTAGATAATTTAATTTATGTATTAATCTCCTAACTTTCTTCAAGATTTTGCTTTCATCAAAACAATTTACTCGCAACTTTATGGTAACATTTTTGTTAATAGAGTAAATATTAGTTTACTTATTTATGAATTTTTTATCCAATTCCTCATAGCATAATATTTATACACCTATTAAGCTTAATCATGATTTTTTGTATAAATCTTTGCAAAATTAAAGATTTTGTTGTATAATCACAAATAATTACAATTAATCTCGAATAGTTACCAATAATTTGCCATAATGAAAAATTTTTCAACATTGTCTTAACTATGAAGAATTTTACATTATTTTTGTTTATATTTATTTAATTTCTATTTTATTTGAAATGAATTCTACCGGGGTTTTTTCTATTTATTTTTCTAAATATGGGAGGTGTAAAGTTGAATAGTGATCAAATCAAAAAAGGGGTTGAAAAGGCTCCTCATAGGTCCTTATTATATGCCTTAGGACTAACAAAAAACGATCTGAACAAGCCGATAATAGGAATAGCTCATGCATCAAACGACATTATTCCGGGACATAAACACTTAAATGAATTGTGCGAATTTGTTAAAAAAGGTGTTTCTTCTGCAGGTGGCATTCCACTTGCATTTTCGACTATTGGAATATGTGATGGTATAGCTATGGGACATATCGGAATGAAGTATTCTCTTCCTAGCAGGGACTTAATAGCTGATTCTATCGAATCTGTTGTTAGAGCTTATCAATTCGATGGGCTTGTTTTAATTCCTAATTGTGACAAAATAGTCCCGGGGATGTTGATGGCCGCATTAAGATTAAATCTTCCAACAATTATTATTAGCGGAGGGCCAATGCTTGCAGGAAATTACCAAGGTAAAAAGATTGATTTACATGATATGTTTGAAGCAGTAGGATTAATAAAGGCCAATAAAATCTCTTTGGAAGAATTGGAAGAGTTGGAAAAGTCTGCCTGTCCAGGATATGGTTCGTGTGCTGGCATGTTCACTGCAAATTCCATGAACTGTATTACTGAGGCTTTAGGAATATCTCTACCTGGAAACGGAACTATTCCAGCGGTTTTTTCTGAAAGAAGAAGACTAGCTACAGAAAGTGGAGAAATAATTGTGGAACTTGTAAATAAAAACATTAAAATTTCAGATATTATTTCAAAAGAATCTTTTGAAAATGCTTTAACTTTAGACATGGCTCTAGGTTGTTCAACCAATACAGCTTTACATTTACCTGCTATTGCTCATGAAGCAGGGATAGATTTCAACTTAGACGTAATCAATGAAGTTAGTGAAAGAACTCCACATCTTTGCAGTTTAACTCCTGCTGGAATTAATCATATTGAGGATCTCTACTTTGCAGGGGGCATACCAGCTGTAATGAAAGAATTATCTAAAAATGATTTACTTCATTTAGAGTGTTTAACAGTTACCGGTAAGACACTCAAAGAAACTATTGATTCTGTAAAATACGTGAATCATGATGTAATAAGACCCATTCAAAATCCTTATCATAAAGATGGAGGAATAGCTGTCTTAAAGGGAAATATTGCTCCTCAAGGAGCTGTTGTAAAACAAATAGCAGTAGCAGATGAAATGCTAATTCATAAAGGTCCTGCTAAAGTTTTTAAGAAAGAAGAAGAGGCTATTAAAGCTATATTCGAAGGAAAAATCAAAGAAGGAGACGTCATCGTTATTTTATACGAAGGTCCAAAGGGGGGACCAGGTATGAGAGAAATGCTTGCGGCTACTTCAGCTTTAGCTGGAATGGGATTAGATAAAAGTGTAGCCTTGATAACAGACGGAAGATTTTCTGGAGCTACCAGAGGAGCAGCTATTGGTCATGTTTCTCCAGAAGCAGCTGCTGGTGGCCCGATAGGGATAGTAAGAGACGGAGACATTATATGCATAAACATTCCAGAGAAAACTCTTAATTTGGAAATTTCATCAGAAGAATTAGAAGAAAGAATTACAAAGTTTCATCCAACTAATCCAATTGTTGACGGTTATCTAGGACGATATAGTAAAATGGTTCAACCTTCAGATAAGGGAGCTTTTTTAATGTAAATAAGTGGAGGTGTTCTTATGGCTAAACTCTCAGGAGCTAGGATTCTAATTGAATCTTTATTGAGAGAAGATGTTGATATCATATTTGGCTACCCTGGAGGAAAAGTAATTCCTCTATATGATGAGTTGTATGATGCTCCGATTAAACATGTGTTAGTTAGACATGAACAAGCAGCTGTTCACGCAGCTGATGGATATTCCAGAAGCACCGGAAAGGTAGGAGTATGTATAGCTACTTCCGGCCCAGGAGCTACGAATTTAGTTACTGGACTCGCTAATGCCTATATGGATTCAGTTCCAGTTATTGCCTTTACTGGACAAGCTCCTACACATTTAATTGGAACCGATTCATTCCAAGAAATAGACATTAGAGGAATAACTCTTCCTATCACTAAACATAATTATATGGTATCTAATATAAAAGATTTAGCAAAAGTAATAAAGGAAGCCTTTTATATAGCAAGAACAGGAAGACCAGGCCCCGTACTCATTGATTTACCTGTTGACATTATAAAATCACAATATGACTATAACTATCCAGATAAAGTTAGTTTACCTGGATACCAGCCAACTTATGAAGGAAATTATATGCAAATAAAAACTGCTGCTGAATTTATCAATAATGCTCGTCGACCGTTAATTTTTGCTGGGGGTGGAGTATTAAGTTCAAATGCTTCTAATGAATTAGTTACCCTAGCTAAGAAAGGAAGAATTCCTGTAACTAATTCTTTAATGGGTCTTGGTTCATTCCCATTAACTGATGAGTTTTCTTTAGGAATGGTCGGAATGCATGGTACAAAATATGCAAATTTTGCCATTTCCGAATGCGATTTACTCATTGCCATTGGAGTTCGCTTTGACGATAGGGTAACAGGTAGAGTAGATAAATTTGCACCCAAGGCAACAATAATTCACATTGATATTGATCCTGCTGAAATAAACAAAAATATCAAAGTTGATATCCCCATAGTCGGAGATGCAAAAAATATTTTGAATAAATTAATTCCTTTTATAAAAACTGAAGAAAGAACGGAATGGTTAAATACAATTCAAGAGTGGAAAAAAGAATTTCCTTTATCTTATAATCATGGAGAGTCAAATATTAAACCGCAATTCATTCTAGAAAAATTAAACGAAATAGTAAAGAAAAATTCAATAATTGTAACGGATGTAGGACAGCATCAAATGTGGGCTGCTCAATATCTAACTTTTTTAAAGCCCCGATCCTTCATATCTTCTGGTGGCTTGGGAACTATGGGATTTGGTCTACCTGCCAGTATAGGAGCTCAGTTAGGAAATCCTGATTTACCAGTTATCTGTATATCAGGAGATGGCGGTTTTCAAATGAATATACAAGAATTAGCAACTATTAGCAACAACAATCTTCCTATTAAAATTATAATTTTCAACAATGGTACATTAGGAATGGTAAGACAATGGCAAGAACTTTTCTTTAATGAAAGGTATTCACATACTTTAATCCACAACCCCGATTTCGTAAAAATAGCTCAAGCATACGATATTAAATCAATCAAAATAAATCAAAAAAAAGATGTTGAAAAAGCTATCAAAGAAGCACTAAATTTTCCTGGACCAATGTTACTTGACTTCGCTATTCCTCAAGATGAGAATGTATTTCCTATGGTACCTGAAGGAGCGTCTTTGGAGGAAATGTTAGATTATAAAAATGTTCTTAAAGAAACAGAAATTTGAGGTGATTGAGGATGAAACATATACTATCCGTAACTGTTTCTAATCAACCTGCTGTACTTGCTAGAATTTCCGGACTTTTTAGTCGAAGAAACTTTAATATTCTAAGTTTAAATGTTGGAGAAACTGAAAAACCAGAATTTTCAAGAATGACCATAGTAGTTGAAGGAGATGATCGAACACTTGAGCAAGTTAAAAAGCAACTATATAAATTAATCGACGTTATAAAAGTTACTGAATTAAATCAATCTAATATGGTTGAAAGAGATATGGCGTTAATTAAGGTAAATTGTAATAAAAATATGCGTACACAATTAATTCAAGTCGTAAATGTATTTAGAGGAAAAATAGTGGATCTATCCCCAGAAACTGTAACAATTGAAGTTACAGGTGACGAAAGTAAGATAAATGCACTAATAGAGTTATTAAAAGATTTTGGAATAAAAGAAGTAGTACGTACAGGTATAGTAGCTTTAGATAGAGAACTATCGTCTTCGAGTACTACTAAAGTAAAAAATTAACTTATATGTTCTTATAAAAAAATTACATAAAAAGGAGAGGATAAGAATGTTAGAAATTTTTTATGAAAAAGATGCAGATTTAAGTATTTTAAAAGATAAAACAATTGCTGTACTAGGATATGGAAGTCAAGGTCATGCTCAGGCACAAAATCTTAAAGATAGCGGTTTAAAAGTTATTATTGGCCTAAAAAAAGACAGCAAAAGTAAAATCATTGCGCAAAAAGATGGTTTTGAAGTATATGAAACATCAGAAGCAGTCAAACGGGCAGATATTATTCAAATACTTATTCCCGATGAAGTACAAAGTGAGGTTTACAAAAAAGATATAGAACCCAATCTTAAAGAGGGTGATTCAATTGGCTTTTCGCATGGATTCAATATTCATTTTGGACAAATAGTCCCTCCAACAAATGTAGACGTTTTTATGGTAGCTCCAAAAGGCCCTGGGCATTTAGTTAGAAGAATGTATGTTGAAAATAAGGGTGTTCCCGGTTTATTAGCTGTAGAACAAGATTTTAGTGGAAAAGCTAAAGAAATAGGATTAGCCTATGCTAAAGGTATTGGATGTACGAGAGCAGGTGTAATTAAAACGACCTTTAAGGAAGAAACTGAAACTGATTTATTTGGAGAACAGGCAGTATTATGTGGAGGTTTGACTTCACTAATAAAAGCAGGTTTTGAAACCTTAGTGGAAGCAGGTTATCAACCAGAAATAGCTTATTTTGAATGTTTGAATGAAATGAAATTAATTGTTGATTTAATTTACGAAGGTGGACTTAAAAAGATGAGATATTCAATAAGTGATACAGCACAATATGGTGATTTGACAGTAGGACCAAAAGTAATAGATGATAATGTTAAAAAAACAATGAAAGAAGTATTAAAAAACATTCAAAATGGGAATTTTGCAAGAGATTGGATATTAGAAAATCATGCAAATAGGCCTGTATTTAACTCTTTAACAAAAAAAGACAATGAATCTCTTTTAGAACAAGTTGGAGATAAATTACGAGCTATGATGCCTTGGATTGAAAAATAGGAGTGTGATATCTCTTGAGAAAAATAAAGGTTTTTGATACAACATTAAGAGATGGGGAACAATCCCCTGGTGTAAACTTGACTAAAGAAGAAAAATTAGCTATTGCTGAACAACTATCCATGCTTAAAGTAGATGTAATTGAAGCTGGGTTTCCTATATCCTCACAGGGAGATTTCGAAAGTGTTAAAACAATAGCAGAAAAAATTAGGGATGTCGAAATTGCAGCTTTAGCACGTGCAAATTATAAAGATATAGATTGTGCGTGGGAAGCAATTCAAGATGCAGAAAATCCAAGAATTCACGTATTTATTGCTACATCTCCAATTCATATGAAATATAAACTCAATATGACACCGAATCAAGTAATTGAAAGAGCTGTTGATGCAGTTAAATATGCTTCAAAATACACTCAAAACATAGAATTTTCTGCTGAAGACGCTTCAAGAAGCGATTTAGAATTTTTATATCTGATTTTTGAAAAAGTCATCCAAGCTGGTGCCACCGTAATTAATGTTCCAGATACTGTGGGATATGCTATCCCCCAAGAATTTGGTACTTTTATTAAAAAAATCAAAGAAAATACAAAAGGAATAGATAAAGTAGAACTCAGTGTACACTGTCACAATGATCTTGGAATGGCAACTGCAAACACTGTTGCTGCAGTAATAAATGGTGCGGACCAAGTTGAAGTAGCAGTAAATGGTATTGGAGAAAGAGCTGGAAATAGTGCATTAGAAGAAGTTATAATGACTTTTGTCACTAGAAAGGACTTCTTTAAAGACATCATTGTAACTCAAGATACTAGTCAAATTATTAAATTGAGCACTATGGTATCTAATTTTACTGGAATGCCTGTACAACCAAATAAAGCTATTGTAGGTAAGAACGCTTTTGCTCATGAATCAGGAATTCATCAAGATGGACTCATTAAAGAAAGAACAACTTATGAAATTATGGATGCTAAAAGTATAGGTCTAAAAAATAATTCGCTAGTTCTTGGAAAACATTCTGGAAGACATGCTTTTAAAGAATACTTAAATGCTTCGGGATATAAAGTCGACGAGGATACTTTTGAAAAATTGTTTAACAAATTTAAGAATCTTGCAGACAAAAAAAAGAATTTATCAAACGCCGATATAGACGCTTTGATTAGCGATGAAATATATAAAGTTGAAGATTATTATGTTCTAGATTATGTATCTGTTAATACAGGAAATACAGTATTGCCTACCGCAACAATAAAAATTAAAGTTGGAGATCAGGTTATTCAAAAAGCAGCTTGTAGTGGTGACGGACCAATAGATGCTATTTTCAAGACAATCAATGAGGTTGTTGACATCCCAAGCATTTCATTAGTATCTTATAAAATCGAGGCTATTACTGAGGGAACTGATGCTCTTGGTGAAGCCATAGTGAAACTTAAAATTGAGGATGAGATATATACCGGAAGATCAGTCGAATCAGACGTTACTTATGCTAGTAGTTTAGCATATATAAACGCATTAAATAAATATATTTCAAAAAAACAAAAAAAGGTTAGAAATGTTTAGGAAAGAGAGGAATAAAAATGACAATTGTAGAAAAAATTTTAGCCTCACATTCTAATAAAAGTAAACTCAACCCTGGTGAGATAGTTAACGCTAAAGTTGACTTAATATTGGGAAATGATGTTACAGCGCCTGTTGCCATTAACGAATTTAGAAAAATTGGAATTAATAAAGTCTTTGATATAGATAAAATAGCGCTTGTTCCAGACCACTTTACTCCAAATAAAGATATTAAGTCTGCTGAAAATTCTCTTCTTATAAGAAATTTTGCAAAAGAGATGCAAATAACTAATTACTTTGAAGTTGGAAGAGTTGGAATTGAACATTGTTTACTTCCTGAAAAAGGGTTGGTAGCTCCAGGTGAAATTATAATTGGTGCCGACTCTCACACCTGTACTTATGGAGCATTAAACGCCTTAGCTATGGGTGTGGGAAGTACCGACATTGCTGCTGCTATGGCAACAGGATTTTTATGGTTTAGAGTTCCTGAAACAATTAAAATAATATACAAAGGAAAATTAAAACCATGGGTTAGTGGAAAAGACTTGATATTATATACTATTGGACAAATTGGTGTTGATGGTGCTCTATATAAGTCTATAGAATTTAGCGGTGAAACTATTAAAAATCTATCTATAGATTCAAGAATGACAATGGCAAATATGGCAATTGAAGCAGGAGCTAAATGTGGTTTATTTGAATATGACGACAAAACTAAAGAATATTTAGAGGCACGAGTCACTCGAGATTATTCACCTATAGCAAGTGATAAAGATTCAATTTATGACAAGATTCTTGAATTTGATGTTTCAAATATAGAACCTCAAATTGCATTTCCTCATCTTCCTGAAAATACAAGACCTGTACAAGAAGCCAAAAATATTAAAATTGATCAAGCAGTTATAGGATCATGTACAAATGGAAGAATTGAAGATTTAAGAATCGCAGCACAGATATTCAAAGATCATAAAGTACATCCAGATGTAAGATGTATTATTTTTCCAGGAACACAAGAAATTTATATAAATGCACTAAAAGAAGGCCTTATAGAAATTTTCATAAATGCTGGCGCTGCGGTAAGTACTCCAACCTGTGGACCATGTCTAGGTGGTCACATGGGAGTTTTAGCAAAAGGAGAAAAAGCTATTTCCACTACAAATAGAAACTTTGTCGGAAGAATGGGACACCCTCAAAGTGAAGTGTACTTATCAAATCCAGCCGTCGCAGCCGCCTCTGCTATTAAAGGTTATATTGCTCATCCTGAGGAGGTCTTATAATGAAATTAAAAGGAAAAGTTTTTAAATATGGAGACAATGTTGATACAGATGTCATCATACCTGCACGATATTTAAATAATCCAGATCCTGCTGTTTTAGCTCAACATTGTATGGAAGATATCGACAAAAATTTTGTTAAAGAAGTAAAAAATGGTGACATAATTGTAGCAGGCAAAAATTTTGGTTCAGGAAGTTCAAGAGAACATGCTCCACTTGCTATAAAAGCTGCTGGGATATCATGCGTTATTGCAGAGAGTTTTGCAAGAATTTTTTATAGAAATGCTATAAATATTGGTTTACCAATTTTAATATCTAAAGAAGCTTCACAAAATATTAAAAATGGTTCTATAGTTGAAATAGATTTATCTACAGGTCTCATAAGAGATCTTAACTCCAATAAAGAATACAAAGCTGAGCCATATCCAGCATTTTTACAGGAAATAATAGAAGCTGGAGGTCTAATTGAAAAAATTAAAAGGGAGGTTAATTAATTTGCCATCAATTGCAGTAATACCCGGAGACGGAATTGGACCAGAAGTCGTTAATGAAGGGCTTAAAATATTTAATTATTTCAATAATGAATACAATTTAAACTTTAAATTTGAAGAATTCAATTTGGGAGCAAAAAGATACTTAAAGAACGGGGAATTAATTCCAGAATCTATCTTAAAAAAATTGGAAACATTTGATGCCATATATCTTGGAGCAGTTGGAGATCCTCAAGTACCAGCTGGAATTTTAGAACATGGAATACTTTTAAAACTTCGATTCCATTTTGATCAATATGTCAATCTTAGACCAATTAAATTATTAAATAATCGTTTTTCCCCCTTAAAAAATAAAGGAGTAGAAGAAATTAATTTTACGGTTGTTCGTGAAAATACAGAAGGACTTTATGCAGGAATTGGAGGATTCCTAAAAAAAGGAACTGCTGATGAAGTTGCTATACAAGAAATGGTTTCTACAAGAAAAGGGGTAGAAAGAATTATTAGATACGCATTTGAATATGCAAATAAAACAAATGGGAAAGTTACTTTATGTGACAAGAGTAATGTTTTAACTTATTCTCATAATCTTTGGTTAAGAGTATTCGAAGAAGTAAAAACCGAATATCCAAATATTAAAACAGACCATTATTACGTTGATGCTATAACCATGAAAATGGTTAGAAATCCAGAACTATTTGATGTCATCGTAACTTGTAATATGTTTGGAGACATTATTACCGATTTAGGAGCAGAGCTACAAGGAGGTATGGGATTAGCTGCATCTGCAAACATAAACCCTGACACAGTATCTATGTTCGAACCAATTCATGGTTCTGCACCAGATATTGCTGGTAAAGGAATTGCTAATCCTATAGCGGCTATTTTAGCTGTTTCTATGATGCTTGAATATTTCCATAGAGATGATTTATCTGAAAAAATTGAAAATGCAATAAAAATCATTATTGAAGAAAATAAATTAACGCCTGACATGGGAGGAAAACTCACAACACAAGAAGTTGGGGATGAGATATTAAAAGTTTTAAAAAGAGGGTGATTCATATTTTTGAACCTATACTTTTTGATACAACACTAAGAGATGGGAGTCAAAGCGAAGGAGTTTCATTTTCAATTGGTGATAAAATTAAAATTGCTCAAAGATTAGACGATTACGGAATTCACTATATTGAAGGTGGATGGCCCGGATCTAATCCAAAAGACGAAGAATTTTTTGTAAAAGCTCAAAATTTAAATTTAAAAAACACTGAACTAGTAGCCTTCAGCTCTACAAAAAAGATTGGAATTAATGTTGAAAACGATGTCAACATTAATAAACTTATTACTGCTGGGGTAAAAACTGTAACAATATTTGCAAAAAGCTGGGACTTTCACGTGATTGAAGCTTTAAATATCTCTTGTGAGGAAAATTTAAAACTTATTGAAGACACAATAAAATATTTAAAATATAACGGAATGAATGTTTTTTTTGATGCAGAACATTTTTTTGATGGGTTCAATCATAATGCAAAGTATGCAATGAAAACTCTTCAGGTTGCTCAAGATTCTGGTGCATCTACAATTATACTATGTGACACTAATGGAGGACAAATTCCCTCAAGAGTTCGAGAAATAATTAAAACCGTTAAAAAGGAGATTAATGTTCCATTAGGAATACACGCCCACAACGATTCCGGTTTAGCTGTAGCAAATAGTTTAGTTGCTCTTGAAGAAGGTGTAGAACAAATTCAAGGGACCATCGGTGGGTTAGGAGAAAGGTGTGGAAATACCGATCTTTCAATCCTTATTCCCATTTTAAAGTTCAAATATAATTTACCATTAACTTCTATAAAAATCGATAAAACAACCTCTATTTATAATTTTGTTATGGAAATTGCAAACTTAACTCCAGAAAATAGGAAACCTTTTGTTGGAAGAAGTGCCTTTACACACAAAGGGGGTGTTCATGTTAGTGCAATCATTAAAAATCCACTTACTTATGAACATATACCTCCAGAAGCCGTTGGAAACGAAAGAAGGATACTAGTATCAGAATTGTCTGGAAAAAGTAATTTAAAATCTAAAATAGAAGAATTAGGTTTTGATGCTTCTAAATTTTCCGAAAGCCAAATTAAAAGTTTGACCTCAAAAATAAAAGAATATGAACATCAAGGATACCAATTTGAAGGTGCTGACGCCTCTTTAAAATTGCTAATTATGCGGGAATTTTATGATTATGTTCCAGATTTTCAAGTTGAAAATTTCAAGATTCTTAGCTACAATTTTGGCGAGGAAACAAGCACTGAAGCAGTGATTAAATTAAAAGTTAAGGACAAAGTAGTACATGCGGTTTCTGAAGGAGATGGACCCGTAAATGCTTTGGACTACGCATTAAGAAAAGCATTAGAAGATTTCTTCCCTATTTTAAAAGATATAAAACTTATAGATTATAAAGTACGTGTTTTGGATAGTTCTTCAGGTACCGCTTCAAAAGTACGTGTACTAATTGAAACTAAAGATTCTGAAAGAACTTGGACAACTGTTGGCGTTTCATCAAATATTATTGAAGCAAGTTGGGATGCCTTAATTGATAGTATTGAATATGGTTTATATATTAACAATTGTTCCGAAACAAAAAGTTATTCTAACATTAAAATGTAGATAAAATTAGCTAAGAAGGGCGGATTAAGATGGTAGAAAATATTTTTGCTGATCGAATGAATAATGTCCCTAAATCGTTCATTCGTGAAATTCTTAAGGTAATAGACGATCCAGAAATTATTTCATTTGCTGGAGGATTACCAAATAAAGAACTATTCCCTATTGATGAAATTAGGAATGCATCTAATTATCAATTTGAATTTTACGGAAGTGAAGTCTTGCAATACAGCACGACGGAGGGATATCTTCCTTTAAGAGAGTTTATTGCAGAAAGGTATAACAAAAATAAAGGATTAAATATTTCTGCTGATAATGTATTAATCACCCATGGTTCTCAGCAAGCACTTGATCTTATTGGAAAAGTTTTTCTTAATGATAACGACCCAGTAGCAATAGAAGAACCTGGTTATCTTGGGGCAATCCAATGCTTATCGGTTTTTTCCAAAAAATTTGTTCCTATAACTCTTGACGAGGATGGTCTAAATTGCAACGAACTAAGAACTGCTTGTGAACAATTCTCACCCAAAATAATTTACACCGTACCTAATTTTCAGAATCCAACAGGTATTTCTTACTCTATTGAAAAAAGAGAAACAATTGTTAATATATTGAAAAAACATCGTACCTTTATAATTGAAGATGATCCTTATGGAGAGTTAAGATATGAAGGAAAAGAAGCAGACTCCTTTGGAAAATTATTACCAAATCAAACAATACTTCTTGGTTCATTCTCGAAAATTATTGCTCCGGGATTTAGAATCGGATGGTTAATTGCACCTGATAATATAATGGATAAATTAGTAATTGCCAAACAAGCAGCTGATCTACACTCAAATTATGTTGGTCAAAGAATAATATATCAATATTTGAAAGACACAGATCTAGATAAACACATTTCTGATATAAAGAAAACTTACAACTCCCAAAGAGTGGCAATGATTGAAAGCATTGAAAAATTTTTCCCAAAATCTGTGAAATACACAAAACCTGTAGGCGGTATGTTTTTATGGGTTACTTTACCCAATAATATTGCTGCTACCGAGCTATTAAATCATTCTATAAAACAAAAGGTAGCTTTTGTCCCTGGTGATCCTTTTTATGTAGGAAAATCTAATGTAAATACCCTAAGATTAAATTATTCTTGCTCAGATGAAAAAACTATTAAAGAAGGAATTAAAAGACTATCTGTTTGTATAAAACAATTAACTACAATTTAGATACTGTTCAATTACGCTTATTTACTTTTTTTGTGTAGACATCTTTTAATCCCAGAAAAAATATAATAACTCCAAATATGATTCCTAAGGTTATGTTTCTTAAACTGGATATTAAATACCCAAACGAAAGAGCATTCAGAATCCATGAAATCAATAAAAATATGTCTATACCGTACAGACTTTTTAAAGTAGCAAAAATTGCTGAAAAATTCATTGAAACATAAAAAATAGATGGATTAAATGAATTTAAATAACTAAAAAATGAAAAAATTATAGATATTAACAACAAAACATTACTAAGCTTATTATAATGCTTTTTTATATAACAAAATATTAGCATAAGAACAAGGAAAACTGTTGAAAAAATCCAATAAGAAAGGTTAACAAAAAAATATCCGATAACGATATTTACAAAACAAAAAATTAATAAGGATGTCACTTTTTTCACCTCTTTTTCCTAAAAAACTATCTTATGAATTATATCAAAAATTACTAATTAATTAAATCAAATTATCCCTTTCTTTTTTATGAAGAAAGGGATAATTTGATATCAACTGTACTTTAGTACTTTATTCTTATCAGGGGTAAATACCTCTCAATTTAGTAGCAGTCGCAACTCTATCTATAGCCTTAATATATGCAGCTGTTCTCATATCAATCTCATATTTTTCCATTGTTTTAATAACATCGTAAAAAGCGCTAGTCATCTTCTTATGTAGGGCTTTTCTGACATCTTCTAATTCCCAAAAATCCCACTGCATACCCTGCAGCCATTCAAAATATGAAACAGTGACTCCACCAGAATTAGCTAGAAAATCAGGAACTATAAAAACATTTTTGGATAATAAAATTTCATCAGCTTCAGGAGTTAAAGGACCATTTGCACCTTCTACTATTAATTTTGCTTGAATATCTTTACTGTTATCAATTGTAATTGCGTTTTCCATAGCACAAGGAGAAAGTATATCTACATTCAACATTAGTAATTCTTCATTTGATATTTCTTTATATCCTTCTTCGTTAACTTCTAATAATAATTTTTTTCTATTTTTTGTTCTTTCCATTAAAGCTCTAATTTCAGCAGCTGTAAATCCATGTTCTTTATATAATCCACCACTAACATCTGAAATAGCAATTAACCTCATCTTGGATTCCTCAGTTAATGTCAAAGCTAGATTAGAACCAACATTTCCAAAACCTTGAATAGCAACTGTAATTTCTTCATCTTTCTTATTTAATTTACCTTTATCTCTTAAATAATTCACTGCTTCTTGCAGACAAATATTAATACCCCTTCCAGTGGCTTCTGTTCGTCCAACCGACCCACCTATTTCCACTGGCTTACCAGTAACAATTCCTAAAGAAGTATGCCCTTTACTCATCGAATAGGTATCCATATACCATGACATTACTTGTCCATCTGTATTTACATCAGGAGCAGGAATGTCAATTTCTTCTCCTAAAATTACTTGTATTTCATAAAAAAATCTTCTTGACAATCTCTCAAGTTCTGAAAATGATAACTGACTAGGCTCGACAGTAACTCCACCTTTAGCCCCACCATAAGGAATATTTACAACTGCCGATTTCCAAGTCATCCAAAAAGCTAAAGCCTTTACCTCATCTAACGTAACATTTTGATGATATCTGATTCCCCCTTTGGCGGGTCCCAAAGTCATATTGTGTTGAACCCTATATCCTGTAAAAACCTTAGTAGTTCCATCATCCATACGCACTGGGAAATTGACAATTAACTCCCTTTTAGGTTTTACTAAAACTTCTCTAAGATTTGGATCTAAACCCATAATACTAGCAGCTCTGTCAAATTGCTTAACTGCATTGTCAAACATACTTACTCTTTTTTCTTCCTGCATACTACTACCTCCCTTTTAAAAACCTATTTTATCCACTTTAGAAATTCTAAAACCTACATTTTATAAGTGTTTTTGAATTGAATTTTTTCAAAAACATCCTCACAGTTCTACAGCTCACTAATTCTTAATTTTTTAAATTTTTTGGTACTTGTACCAAAAAAGTGGGAGGGTTCCACCCTGAACCCATTATAAATTCAAAAACCTATTATTGATTACATAAAAATATAATATAAATTCTATTTATATTTTGACTTATAATTTATTTAGATATAAAACTCCAACTCTAAATTTAAAAAACGAAATAATTCGTTTGTTTTATTTCTAACTGCTACTATTTTATCATTTTTAAACAAAGATTTATTATAATTTTCAATATTTAATTTATTTTTTTGACGAGATTTTTTAATCAAAAAACTATGCTATAATTATTTTAGATCTCATTAATGTGGAGTTGATTATTTTGAACGACGAAAAATTTATTGAAGCTTTAAAAAATAAAGATCAAAAAGCTTTTAAAATCTTATATGATGAATATGCACCAAAAATTTATGGTATATTGAAAAATTACGTAAGGCCTAATGAAATAGAAGATGCTCTTCAAGAGGTTTTTTTAAGAATAATTCGTGGAATTAATAATTTTGAAGGACGTTCAAAATTATCTACCTGGATCTATAGAATAGCTGTAAATGTTGGAAAAAATTATTCTAGGAGTTATAGTAAAGAAGTTGAAAAACCTATGGATTTAGATAGTGATGAACCAGAAAATTTTAGCGTACAACCTATTTCTGAAACAAACGTTAAAAAAGAAGCTTTCAACGACATTAATTATCAAATTATCTTAAATATAATGGAACAACTTGATAAAGACGAAAGGTTACTTATTAAATTACGTGACATAGATGGCTTAAGCTACAATGAAATTGCCGAAATAACTGATCTTCCTCTAGGCACCGTAAAAAGTAAACTTCATTATGCAAGAAAAAAACTTAAAAAACTAATTGAGGAGGCGAATTTAATATGAATGAAAAAAATGAACAGATGTGGCTTGATTATCTTGATGGTCTATTGAAAGAAAATCAAGTAAATGACTATTGCAAAAAATTAGCTAATCTATATTATAGATTAATTAACTGTTATTTTTCATGTGAATCTAATACAGTAGAAAAGGTAAAACATAAACTAGTTTCACAAAAATATGGAAGGTGAATATTGTGAAAGAAATAATGGATGTTATAGATATAGATGATGAATATATTTACTTAAAAACTTTAAGGACAGAGGCGTGTAATAGTTGTTCAGTAAGAAGCGGATGTTATATATTAGGTGGTTCTAATGAACTCAAGTTAAAAGCTAAGAGAATAGAAAATATTGACTTTCAAATTGGTGACAAAGTTATCGTGGAGTTACCAAATGTTCCAGTTGTCAAATTGTCTTTCTTAGCATATGGACTACCTTTAATAACTTTTTTAACCATAGTTATAATTCTATATTTATTAAATTTTTCTGACTTAATGTCTTTTTTAATAGGTTTAGCCGGAACATGCATAACTTATTTATTTGTAAAATTTTATGATAATAAAAAGATACAAAATAAGTATCTTCCCACAATTATTGAAAAATATGACAAAAATCAAAATATAAATAATACTATTTTATAAAAATACTCTGGCAACGATTATAGCCAGAGTATTTTTATAATTAAATAAAACAATAATTAAATTTTAAATTGACCAGGAAAAAAACATGAAACATAATGATTTTCTTCAACTTCATTCAATGGTGGTTCTTCTTTTGAACAAACTTCTTTTGCAATAGGACATCGAGGATGAAATCTACAACCTTTTGGAGGATTTAATGGACTAGGAACATCTCCTTCCAAAACCACTCTTTTCTTCTTAACTTCCGGATCAGGAATAGGTATAGCAGACATTAAAGACACAGTATACGGATGTAATGGATTATCAAAAAGATCCTTCTTAGTTGATAATTCCGCGATTTTCCCTAAATACATTACTGCAATTTTGTCGCTAATATGCTTAACAACAGCCAAGTCATGAGCTATAAATACAAAAGTTAAGCCATATTCTTTCTTTAAATCAACCAATAAATTTATAATTTGTGATTGGATAGACACATCTAATGCAGAAACTGCTTCATCTGAAATTATTAGTTTAGGATTAACTGCAAGGGCTCGAGCAATTCCGATTCTTTGTCTTTGACCACCCGAAAACTGATGTGGATAACGATAAATATAATCTTTAGATAAACCCACAATTTCCATTAAATGTGCAACTCGATCACGTATTTCATTGTTTGAACCCATTTTGTTCACTTTCATTCCTTCACCAATAATTTCAATAATTCTAAGTCTAGGATTCAATGAAGAATAGGGATCTTGAAAAATTACTTGGGCATTTTTTCTAAAATATCTTCTTTTTTCAGTAAGATTATTCAATAAATTTTGCCTTATACCAGTTGCTCCCTGCTTAAAATAAATATCGGCGTACTTTCTATCAATTTCTTTATCAAGATGATTTATCACTTCTTCACTAGAACCAAACTTTTTTTGCATTTTATCAAATCTTTCTACATACATCTTATTTATGTATCGTTTTGCTTCATTATTGCTCATAAACCAAGGAGTTGTATCTTCTTCTCCTAAAATGATTCTTCCAAAAGTAGGTTCATATAGTCTTAAAATAGTCATCCCTGTTGTGCTTTTCCCACAGCCAGATTCTCCAACCAAGCCTAGAGTCTCACCTTCATGAACTTTGAATGAAATATCATCAACAGCTTGAACCTGAGCAACTATTTTCTTGAAAATACCGGCCCTGACAGGAAAGTATTTCTTCAAGTGTTCTACTTCTAAAATTACTTTCTCATTTTTTGACATCATCTTTCACCTTCTTTTACCTTATGCATCTCTCTCAACATCCTGTCAATATGCCAACATCTAGAAAAATGATTAGCCTCTATTTCTTCTAAATTAGGGTTCTCTTCAATACATTTTTTATCAGCAAAAAAACATCTGTTAGAAAATTTACACCCTTTAGGAAAATTTAAAGGATTAGGAACAACACCAGGGATTGACAATAAGCGTTCTTCATCTCTATCAATACGTGGAATTGAATTCATAAGCCCCCATGTGTAGGGATGCCTAGGCTTTTTAAAAATAGTTATGATGTCTGCACTCTCTACAACCTCTCCTCCATACATTACAATAGCTCTATCTGCCATTTCTGCAACTACACCAAGATCATGTGTAATAAAAATTATTGACATTTGAAATTCCTTTTGCAATTCTTTCATCAATTCTAATATTTGAGCTTGTATTGTTACATCCAGCGCTGTAGTAGGTTCATCTGCAATTAAAATAGAAGGATTGCAAGATAATGCCATAGCTATCATGGCTCTTTGTCTCATTCCACCAGATAATTCATGTGGATATTGATCTATTCTTCTTTCAGGTTCGGGTATTCCAACTTTTGTAAGCAATTCTATAGCTCTATTTCTTGCTTCTTGTTTACCCATATCTAAATGTAATTCCAATGATTCAATTATTTGATCTCCAATGGTAAACACAGGATTCAAGGCAGTCATAGGCTCTTGGAATATCATTGAAATTTCTTTTCCACGAATCTTTCTTAATTGATTGTCAGATAATGCCAAAACATCTATGTCTTTATATCGAATTTTACCCTCAGAAATCCAACCATTTTCATCTAATAATCTAATTGTACTCAATGCTGTAACAGTTTTTCCCGATCCAGATTCTCCAACTATTGCAAGAGTTTCACCAGAAAATAATTCAAAATTAACTCCATTAACAGCTTTAATTATTCCATCTTCAGTTTTAAAATGTACATGTAAATTTTCAACTTTTAGTAAAGGTTGCTTAGTATTGATCAAAACTTGTCCTCCCTTCACGTTAGTGTCTCATTCTCGGATCAAAGATATCTCTTAATGCGTCACCCAAAAGGTTCCATCCAATAACAAAAAGTATCATGGCAATTCCTGGATATAATATAGTAAACCAATATTGAGTTGGATTTGTTCCTCCGATTATCCAATCTCTCGAATAAGATAAAATAGAACCCCAGTCTGCATATCCTTGAGGAGCTCCTAGACCTAAAAAACTTAAAGCAGCAGCAGTTATAACCATAGAACCAATCCTCATAGTAGCATTTATCAAAACTGGAAAAATTGTATTAGGTAAAATATGTTTAACTATTACAAAAAAATCACTTACACCTAATGCTTTTGCTGCCATCACATATTGTTCATTTTTTGCTTGAAGTATATTTCCTCTTATAAGTCTGGCAGTAACCATCCATCCAAATACAATAAGAGCTATCATCATATTTTTTATACCTAAACCTAGTATAGTTGTCAATACCATTGCAGCTAACATAAATGGAATTGACATAAATATATCAGTTATTCTCATCAACACTTCTTCTAACCATCCCCCAAAATATGCTGCAACAGATCCAACAAAGAGACCAATAGCTGTAGAAATAGCTACAACAATTAAACCAATCTCAAAAGCTGTTCTAGTTCCCCAAATAACTCCATAAAAAATATCTTTTTGATTCACAATCCCAAAAGGATGTTCCTGAGAAGGAGGAATTGGGGTTCTAGTGGTTGTAACATTAGGCATAATATAGGGATCAAAGTTAATAGACTTTATAAAATTTTTATTAAATTCCTCTACCAAGTTATTTGCATATTTTATGAACTTTTCACTATCTTCTATTTCTTCTAAGTTTTTTATCATGTTTGAATATACAATTGAATTATTATATTTTTTTTCAGCTTTTACAAACTCTTGTTTTAATTGCCTTATAACTTTATTAGTTTCCTCTTCAAATTTATTATAATACGTTTCGTTTAAAATATAAATATCAGTTAATTCTTTTATATAAGCTTTTAACTCATCAATAGAAATTTGCTTTTTTTGATACTCTTTTATCTTTTCCATTAAGACAGACATTTCAATATAGTCATCCTCTGCAAACAAATAATTATCATTCCAAAATTCCTTTAATTCTTGGATTATAAGATCTTTATTATCTTCTGTAAAATTGTCAAGAAGACTCTGAGCCTTATCTAAATTTCTATTATTAGGTAGCTTAGGAGGGGCTATCCATGGAGCAAAGATAGCAATCATTACAAAAAATATTAAGATAGTAACTCCTATGATAGCAGAGGGATTAGTAAAAAAACGTTTTAAGGTTCTCTTAAATTCTTCACTCAATATTATCACCTCACCCTAGCCTGATTCTTGGATCAATTATGGCGTATGAAATGTCTATTATCAAATTTCCTATTATTAGTAATAGGGAAGTGAATAAAAGAACTCCCATTATAGATGCATAATCAAGTTGTTGAGCAGCAGTAGCTGCAAATGAACCTAAACCAGTTCTAACAAATACCATTTCAACTATAACAACTCCCGTCAATAAGCCTATGACCATTTGCCCGGCAGTTGTCACAACAGGAATTAAAGCATTTTTTCTAGCATGCTTGTTAATAACAACTTTTTCAGGAAGACCTTTAGAGCGAGCAGTCCTTACATAATCCTTTCTTAATACTTCCAACATTGAAGACCTTGTTATTCTAAGCAAATTAGCCCACCATAACCAAGATATCGCAATTACAGGACCAATAATATGCCTAAGAGCATCCCAAAATATATCAATTCTTCCGTTTAGCAAAGCATCAATTGTTAACAAATGCGTATAATTCTGAAATGAAGCACTTTTCACAATTTGATCAGCCCAGATACTTAAATTTCCAGGTGGAAACCATCCTAGCCCAACATAAAATATCAATAAAACAAGAATGGCCCAAATGAAGTCTGGAAGTGACCAACCAATTAAAGCAAATATTCTGATAAACTGGTCAATAAAAGAATTATGATGAACTGCTGCAGTAACACCTAACCAAATTCCAACTCCAATGATAGGAAATAAGGCGTACAAAGCTAGTTCAAATGTATATGGAAATCTATTAATCAGTGCACTCAAAACAGGTTCTTTCCCAACTACTGACCATCCAAGATCACCTTTAAATAAACTTTTTAACCACTTTCCATATCTAATTGGAAGAGGATCAGTTAATCCATACTGTTCCATTAAAATTTGTATATCTCTTTCTGACATTTTCGCATACGTATTTGGATCAACATAAGTCGATAATAGTTTTAGAGGGCCAAGCAATTGAGACATTGAAAATACGATTAATGTAACCCCTAAAATTATTAAAGGTAAAAGAAGAAGTCTTCTGATAATATACGTCGTCAAAAGTCAACACCTCCATATTTACTAATGAATCAAGTTAATAATATATTATATACTTAAAAAGTATTTACCTAAAAAGAGAGGGGAATTTCCCCTCTCCATAAAATTTCCACTAAAAGTTACTAACTTCTTTACGTCTAAACTTTAATCGAAATATTTATTTAGAATATAAGTAATAATAGTCTCCGGGCCAAATTGGATTGTATACAAATCCTTTTAACCAATCTCTATAAACCCGTATTGCCAAAGGCTGGAACAATGGTAAGGTTAAAGCATAATCAATAACAAATTTTTGAATATCTATATACATTTGTTCTCTCTTATGAGGATCCGTCTCTAACGATGCATCTTCTATCATTTTGTTTAACGATTTTCCACCAAATTCTGGCCTTGGTTGTGTAGCAAATTCTACAAATTTGGTTCCATAATAATGTCCATAATCACCTTGACTGTGATAATAAGTGAAAATGAAATTATGAGGATCAGGAAAATCAGCTAGCCACCCAATAATATATACTGGAAGAATCATATTTTCTCTAGCATCCAAATAAGTTGGCCATTGAACCCCTCTAACTTCTACTTGGAATTTAGGATTTATCTTTGCGAGGTTATCTCTTAAAATTTCTGCGGCAACCCTTCTCTCTTCATTACCTATATTGTAGAGAACATCCATTTTAAATCCCTGCTGCCATAATCTTCCCCTAAATGCTCTTCTGAAATAATTTTCAGCCTTCTCAAGATCTAAAGTATATTTTGGAAGTGAACCATCAAATCCCAAAAATCCTTGTGGCAAAGCAGTAGGAACATGAACGCCCAAACCTTTTAGTACCTCATTAATCATACCTTCATAGTCAAATGCATACGCAAATCCTAACCTGACGTTTTCATCTTCAAAAAAGTTAGTAGGTATACCATTTCCATCTAATTGACCACTACCAATATAAGGAGATTCTGATTTAATTTCCCAGTTAAATCCTAAAGAAGTAATTTGAACAGTTGGGAGACCTTCTAGAACAGTGACACCTTGCATAGATTTTACTACATCCAAGTATTGTATAGGAACATCAATTCTATCTGCATCTCCTCTTTCAAGCATGGCTCTTCTTGTAGACCATTCATCTATTCCTTGAATTACAACGGTCTTAATGGCTGCCGGTCCTTTCCAATAATCATCAAATCTTTCTAAAACGATTCTTTGTTGAGCATGATCCCATTCCATAAGTTTATATGGTCCACTACCCATAGCATGATCAAACAATGGAGATTGTTCTTTAGTCCAACCATGATACTTCCACCAACCCTCTGCCTTTCCGTCCCATAAACCTAACTGTACAGAATATTCTTTATCTAGTATAGCACCCCAACCTCCACCACTAGCAATAATGTTAAGGAAAGGAGCATAAGGTCTTACTAAATGGATATGAACCTCGTCTCCTACAACTTCTATTGCCGGATCTACAACATCATGATAAAAGTTAATAAGAGCCGTTTCATATTCCTTAGAAATTGGATTCATATTACTGTCAAATATCTTATCCCAAGAAACGCCGACATACTCTTCAACAAGTTCTCTAACTGTGAAAGCTCCAAAAATAGGTTCTATCAGCATCCACATCGGCCCAGCTGCAGGATCATAGAGTATACCTCTTTCAAATGTGTACTCAACATCTTGGGGAGTTAGATCATTTCCGTTTTGAAATTTTACACCTTTTCTAATTGGAAATACATAAGTTGTTCCATCGTCTCTGAGATAACCATTTTCTTCACTTGGAACAACTGTTGATATCATAGGAACAAAGTCGGTCATGCTTTCACCATCATAAGCTATAAGGTTATCATATACATTAAAAATAACCTCTGCGCTTGCAGTATCATAAGCATGATGTATATCTAATGTGTCTGGTTCCGATAAGGTTGCATCAAAAATCATATCGGGATTCTTTACTTGTGAAAAAGCAAAAACTGACAACAAACTAACTAACAATATAAACACAAACTTTTTCATGCCAATACCTCCCTTACGAGTTAAAAGATACATATTTTCAAACTTCATTAATTCCACCGGATGTTTGAATTATATCATATTCTCTTGTAATATTCAAGTAATACATTTTATATTTTTTAAATCCAAGTAAGATAAGCATTTTAAGTATTTATTATTTATATTCTGTATAATTTAATAGAGACGAAAGTTAATTCTATTCAATTGATAGTTACATCGTTACTAAAATATTCATAAGATAATATTATTCTAATGTGAAAAATATTTCAGGAACATAAATTTATGAATTTTTTTTCATACAATGACCTTTCAAAAACTATCAATGATTATTTTGATAGAATCTTTGGCATCTCCTAATAATAAAATTACGTTATCCTCATTATAAAGGGGATTATCAACACCTGAATAACCAGGTTTTGTATCTTTATTACATACAATTATATTTTTAGCCTTCTTAACTTCTAAAATAGGCATTCCATATATAGGTGTTCCTTTTGCTGTATTTGCAGCAGGATTTATTACATCATTTGCTCCAACTACTATAACTAGATCCGTGTTAAGAATCTTGTCGTTTGATTCTTCTAATTCCAACAATTTATCATAAGGAATTCCGACTTCAGCCAACAGTACGTTCATATGGCCTGGCATCCTTCCTGCTACTGGATGGATTGCAAAGTTTATCTCTTTACTTTCTTTAACAAATTTATCATATAGTTCTTTTAATATATATTGAGCTTGAGCTAAAGCCATTCCATAACCTGGTACTATCATGATAGTCTGAGCATTTTTTAATATTGGACTGATTAAGGATTTTATGATTTTAATTTGCTCGTCATCAGATTCAGATATGTTAAAAGATTTGCTTTTTTTAATCGCAACTTCTTTATTTGCATAGCCTTTTTCAATTATTTTATCAGAATTCAAAGCTATTGTCCTTCCTGTTATTACATCTCTTAAACTCCTATTCATTGCATTACACATAATTTGAGTTAATATTAATCCAGAAGCGCCTACTATTGCTCCAACAACTACAAGAAGAGGATCATATAGGGCAAATCCCGCTACTGAGGCTGCTAATCCTGAAAAAGAGTTAAGTAATGAAATAGTAATAGGCATATCGGCTCCGCCTACTCGAATAGAAAAAGCCACTCCATAAAAAATTGATACTAAAAAAATCATTATTGAAAAAGTAAAATAAACTACTCTAGAAATGTTTGGTAGAGAAACAACTATAATGGAAAAAATGATAAAACATATAGAAATAGTATTTAATAAGGTATGAGCTTTAAAAACTATTGGTTGTTGTTTCATTTTTCCACTAAGCTTTGCAACCGCAATTAAACTTCCACTGAAAGTAATTGCTCCTATCGTTAAAGCTAAACTAGATGATAATCTGCTGACTAAATTCATATCACCATAATTATTAAAAAGAATAATCAATGCGACAATAGCTGAAGAAGCGCCTCCTAAACCGTTTAATAAAGCAACCATTTGAGGCATTTGAACCATAGTTACTTTTATTGCTAAAATAGCTCCTATTATTCCTCCTAGTATTAAAGCTATCCATAATAAAGATACATTTAAAATATTATTATAGGCCAACGTTAATATAATGGCGCAAAGCATCGAGATAGAGCCAATTAAGTTACCCAAAACAGCTGTTTTGGGTGAACTCAGCAATTTAATACCGAAAAGTACTCCTAAAGTTAAAATTAAGCCAACAACAGTATAAATTGTGATCATACTTTCTCAAATCAGCTCCCCTCAAAAGTTATTTGTCTTTCTTAAACATTTTAAGCATTTTATGAGTGACCATGAAACCACCAACAATATTTATAGTTGCTAGTACGATAGCTATAAAACCTAAAATTTTATAACCAGTACTCACAGCTGCAGCAGTTGCAACCAGAGAACCCAAAACAGTGACACCTGATAGAGCATTCATTCCAGACATTAAAGGTGTGTGTAACAAACTTGGGACGTCACTTATAAGTTTATAACCAATAAACATAGATATTACAAACAAAATTAGTAAAAATAAGATATTCATTTGGCAATTACCTCCCTACCTTTTATAAATCCCCATAGCTTCTAATGCCCCTGCATGAACTATTTTATTGCCATTGGTGACAATAGTTGCTGATATAATCTCATCATCACTGTTAACATTTATTTTTGAATCTTGAGTTATATAACTCAAGAAATTGTAAATGTTTTTTGAAAACAACCAAGTTGAACTCAATGGAAGCATTCCAGGAATATTTTTCGTGCCAATAATTGTTATTCCATTCTTTTGAACTATTTTACCAGGCTCGGTTAATTCACAATTTCCCCCTTGATCAATTGATATATCAACGATTACTGAACCACTCTTTAAAGATTTCACCATGTCTTGTGTAATTAATATTGGAGCAACTCTACCAGGAACAAGAGCTGATAAAATAATAATATCAAAAGTTGATATATGCTCTTTAATTATACTTCTTTCTTTATTTAACCACTCATCTGGTAAGTTGTTTGCATAACCACCACTTCCAACTGCTATTTCTTCGGGTATACCAACATCAATTATTTTTGCTCCTATACTTTGAGCTTGCTCTCTTGCATCATCTCGAATATCTATTGCATAAACTGCAGCTCCTAATCTTTTCGCAGTGGCCAAAGCTTGTAAGCCTGCGACACCTGTACCAATTACCAAAACATTTGATGGTTTAATTGTTCCCACAGCTGTAGTTATTAATGGAATAAATTTTGGTAAATAATTTGCAGCCATAAGAAATCCTTTATATCCTGCAACTGTACTCATGGATGTTAAAGCATCCATTTGTTGAGCCTTTGAAATTCTAGGAATACTATCTAAAGTAAAACTCACAACACCTTTTTCAGCAAGTTTTTTTATAGTCTCATGATTTTGCGGAGAAGCAGGATGAAGAAAAGTAATTAAATACTGACCATTTTTCATCATATCTACTTCATGCTTACCTACTTCTTCATTAAATAATGGTTCTTTAACTTTTAAAATAATATCTGAACGTTGATATATTTCCTCAACATCTTTTACTATTTCTGCACCAACTTGCTTATAATCATTGTCTTCAATATGTGATCCTTTTCCTGCATTAGATTGAATAAATACCTTTGCTCCTTGCTCAACCATTTTTGCAACTGTTTCAGGTATTGCAGCAACTCTATTTTCACCTTCCATAATTTCTTTGGGTATTCCAATAGTCATATTTTTAAATTTCAAACTTACCACCTCCCTGAATGTTAATATTACTCAATTTATAAATTCTCAAACATTAATTTAGAACTTTGTTTGGTTCCTTATAGCAAAAGAATGAAGAATTTTGCTCAAAACGTAATTTATACATAGATTTTCAGAACTAATTTTTCTGCTTTCTATTCGAAACTTGATTAACTGTAAATTAATAAAATGATTATGTGAAACCCATAAAGGTTTACATTACTATTTTACACTGTTTTTATCAATTTTCAGAACTTGATAAAAATTCTTTCATACAAACTAGAACTGATTAGATGATTTTATTACTGATTATAGATGATTTTCACAATTATGAAAAAAATTTCATAGTTAGTGTAACTAATAAACATATATATCATATTGACACATTGCAGAATATATGTTATACTTAATTTGGTAATTAGAAACGGGTGCGTAGCTCAGTGGGAGAGCGCTTCCTTGACGCGGAAGAGGCCGTAGGTTCAATCCCTACCGCACCCACCATTCATCAATTAAAAAACAGGAGGTTCAAAAACGAACCTCCTGTTTTTTAATTATTAATTATCCTATAGATTTTATCGCGATATTTTTCGTTCACTTTTATATAATCCTCTTCTTTAAATATCAGTTTTTCCTTATCATTTGGAGCATTTCTTGCTACAGCACTAACTAAGGCTGATACAGACTTTTTACTTTTTAACTGAAGATCGTTGATAATAGCCTCCGTTTTTATCTTTCCTTTTTCAGTTATTAATCTTAAGAAATCTTTAGTCAAGGGTGTCAAATTATTTATAAAACTGACTAATTCTTCATCTCTCCATTGCTTTTTTGATCGATCCTTTAATAAACTTTTTAATACAGAGATTCTTTTTATCAAATTGTCAGATAAAAAATAAAATAAGGTTTGTGCATCAATTTCAACTTCATCCAATAGTTCTATCAACGAATCGAAAGTATCACTATCAATATCAAGTTTTATTTTATCCTCTCCATATTGTAAAACGTTACTTTCATACACTAAATTAAATCTATCAAAATAACTCTTTATTAATTTTGAAAATAGAAACTTACGTAAACTATAATTTTCTATAGATTTAAGATATTGATTAATGTAGTAAAAATCATCTTTATTTTCAATTCTACTGAAAATAAGTTCTTCAAGCTTCTCTTGATTATCTTTCTTTAGTAAATTTGTCCCCATAAACTCTACTAACATTTTTAGTTCATCACTCAACATAGCGTTTCGTCAATTTGTTGACAGTCCTCCCTTCTTGTAAAATAGAAGATTTAAGAATTATAGTTTTTTATGCATATTATTAGTTTGATAAATAAAAGCAATTATTTGTATTTATTTCACTCTTTAATATAATTTATATTCAATTGAGACTACTATAAGTATATTTTAACAGAAAATATTCTATTTACAACTCAAATCAAAAGTAACCAATAAAATTATAAATCTTGTCACTTAAGGTGTTATATCCCCTAGTATTACACTATACTTTGCCCCTGTTATTTGAGGAACGTTATTACAACGCCTTTTAAAAGTTTGATAAGCAAGAATAGCAAACGCAACAGCTTCTTTAGCGTCACTAGAATATCCTAATTGTTCTAGGGTCATAACTACTACATTTTCTCCTAAAAGCATTTTTACATAAGATTTTATCATCATAATCAATGTTGGATTATAGCTACCTCCACCTGAAATAATAATCTGATCTATTTTATTTCTAATAAATCTCTGATATGCATCAACAATAGTAAATGCAGTAAAATTTGTAACAGTAGCTATGATATCTTCATTGGACAAATGTAATTCTTTCCCTATATTGACAATTTTTCTTGCATAATTTAACCCAAAAGCCTCTCTTCCCGTAGTTTTAGGGGCTTTTTTACTTATAAATGGATGTTTTTTTAATTCATTAAGTAGTTCTGTCGATACTGTTCCTTTTATTGCCATTTCTCCATCTTTATCAAAAGTTTTCTCCCCATTAGTTAAAATTTGAATAACTCCGTCAATCAACATATTACCAGGCCCAGTATCAGTTCCTTGAATATCTTCTATTTTTCCGTTTTTTGGAATATAAGTATAATTTCCAATACCTCCTATATTTTGCAAAACTCTATTATACTGATTGCTTTTAAATAATATATAGTCTACATATGGCACTAGGGGAGCTCCTTGGCCACCTGCTGCTATATCTCTTGCACGAAAATTACTTATGGTTGTAATCCCTGTACGCTGTGCAATTACCCCAGCTTCTCCTATTTGAAGACTTGAGACGTAATCATTTTCAACATCATGATAAATAGTCTGACCATGTGAACCAATTAACTCTATATTACTTAGTTTTATATTTGTTAAAGAAGCTATTTTTTCTACACTTTTAGCAAATAGCTCTCCAAGTTCAAAATTCAATCGACATATTTTATCAACACTTCCTGTTTTTGGATCACAACATTCTAATATTTTATTTCTAGTTAAATTATCATAAGGTGTATTTATAAAATTAATAACTTTTACGTCGAAATCGTTAGAACTTATTTCACTGATATCTATTAAAGCAGTGTCGATTCCATCAAGAGATGTACCGGACATTAATCCAACAACATACATATTTATAATCTCCTTATTAAAAAGTTGAAAAAATTATTTGATTAACTCCAAATTATTAATTTTAGGCAAATACAATATTATTTATCTTATTTCTTATTACATTCAATTCAGGTTTTTTAAGGTATCTATCATAAAAGACAGCATTTGTTAAAAATATAGAAAACATGCCATCTTTTCTAATCCAGATAGACGTTCCTGTAAAACCATTGTGGCCAAATCCCGAACTATCCAGTGAATATTGGCAACCAGCAACTGGTGGAGCCATCCAAGCTATATGAGTTATATTTTCACCTCTTTTTACAATCGTTGTTGTAAATAAATCAAAAGTTTTCTCAGAAACAATTTTACCACTGAGTAAGTTATAAATAAAAATTCTTAAATCATCTACATTTGAAAATAGACCTGCATTACCACTTACTCCTCCAAGGTAATAGGCTAATTCATCATCAGGATCACCTTTAAGTCTTTTTCCGTCTCTTATAGAAGTGGCGACTGCTCTCTCTTTATCTATAGGATTATAACAAGTATTTTTCATACCTAAATCTATAAAAACTTTTTCTATATAATCTTTAAAATTCACTTGAGTAACTACTTCAACTATCTTCATTAAAGTAATAAAATTTAAGCAAGAGTATTCATAGCATTTATTTGGGCCTTTTTGAGGTTGTATTTCTATAAGTTTTTCAAAAAGTTCTTTGTTTTTATATTCCTTCCAAAGAGTTGAATAAGAAGGCATTAATGAAGTATGAGTTAGTAATTCAAAGATTGTTATTTCTCCTTTTTGCCCTGAAACATTTAAATAATTTCCTATTTTATCTTTTAAATGCAATTGACCGCTATCAATAAGTTTCATAACAGCAGTAGCTGTGGCAACAACTTTAGTAACACTAGCTAAATCAAAAATATCGTTCTCGGTTAATTTCTCAATCCCATCCTTTGTACCAAAAAAATCTCTGTATAAAATATTTTCTTCATCCCCAATTAAAAGAGAAGCTGCTGTATATACGTTATTTAAACCTGATACTATTATTTCATCTAATATTTTGATATCTAAACCTTTCAAATCATTCACCTTTCTTTAACAAAATTATATGATAAAATTATTTATATTTCTTTAATAAATATATCTAAAATATCATCACATACAGAAATATTTTCATATTCTTTGATTCTTATTTCACCTTCCCTTTTTATAAGATCTTTTTCTGATTCTGGAGAGGTAATTAGCTTTATCACTATCCTTGAAAGTTCTGAGAGTTTAGCAACCCATGGCTTAATATCTTCATAAAACCCCTTAAAACCAATTTTACTTAACTCTTCATCAAGATTTGATAATTCTTCTAGATAACTTACAAGTTCTTTGCTAGCATTTAAAGAATCTTCTTTATAATTTTTTAACAGCCTTTTTAATTTGAAAGATGTTCCTTCAAATAAGCGTGATTTAAGAAAGTTTTCACTGAATAATTTTAACTCAGAAGATAATTCTCCGCCCGCCACATTAAATATTGCTTTCTCCCATGAAATCCATGGATTATAAGATTCAGAATTCCAAAGATAATCAGATATAGTCTGCAAAGCAATCAATGAAGCATAAGCCTGATTCATAGGATTAGCTATAACTCCTTCTATTGATTTGTAAAGATCAACTTCTCTGTTCGTTAAAGGTCCCAAAAATAATTTTCCTTCATCGGCATCATTAACTGGATAGTTATCCCACAATACTAACTTATGTCCAAATTGGTTTGAAATCTCGTTCGCATTTTTTCTAGAAACTCTTTTTGACCATACTCCGTTTCCAGTCCAAATTACCAATATTTCAGGGTTTAAATTGTCTTTTAGAGTTCTTCTATAAGGGGAATCTTCTTTTTGCCAATATTCAGTAGGACAAAAATACAGTTTTGTTTTAGAATCCTTTTTCTTTAAAAAATCATACAATTTGTTTGCTATGTATGCCTGAGCCAAACCATAATTATTATTAAACTTTCTAACATCTTCTTCGTATTCTAATTTGTGAGATATATCATCAAACAAAATTGCTACATTTGTAACTCCCCAACTCAATACTTCATCGTACTTATTACATAATAATGAAAATTCAATTTCTTCACTAAACTTCATACTTAGACCGGGACTGATACAAAATACAAAATCTACATAATTTTTCTTTGCCTCTTCTATCAAATCATATATTTTTTTCTTTTCTTCAGATGGATATGGTTCCCTCCATTTTTCTCTATGATATGGATCATCCTTGGGTGCATACCAATATGCATTCATTTTATTTTTGCCACAAAATCTTATTATGTCTATCCTATTTTCATCACTCCAAGGTTTGCCATAAAAACCTTCTATAATCCCTCTTAACTTGAAAGAAGAAAAATCAATAATTTCAACTATTGGAAGTAATTTATTTTTGGTGTCAATCAATTGTTTTAGGGTCTGTGATGCATAAAAAAATCCTCGTTTTGTGGAAGAGCCTATACTAATTTCCTTTTTATCTTCATGAATTTTCAACAGATACCCTTCTTCGCTTAAATCTTCTAAACTTAATTCAAAATCGTTTTTATTTAAAAAGTCTTCGAGTTCCTTCACTGAAGAAGAAATGATTCCTTTAACTGTTAAATCTGCCTTTTCAGGTTCATCTACTAGAACAAAACAATCATTAGAAAAAAAATCTTCAAAATCATTACAACAGATTTTTATTTTAGAACCATTATATTCTATGTTTTTTCCTTCGTAAAATATTTTCTTTGGCAATGGATTTAAATTTTTTAACACACATTCCATTATTAAAATCCTCCTTTAATCCAGTTTGTATTTTTAAATTATCTCAGAAATCCCAAAATCCTTATTATATATATGTTTTAGAATTGATTTTTTTAACTATTCGGTACTTGTACCAAGTCAGGGAGAGGGCTCCGCTCTTGACCCGTTATAAATTCAGATGTTTCCTCTTAGAAAATCTTTTTTTCTAAAACCCCTATACAGTTTATATTTTTAAATTCTCTCAGAAATACCAAGACCTGGAGTGATTGGCATATGAATCATCCCTAAATCATAAGCAATCCCATCAGGAATAAAATCAGATTCAAAAAATAAAGGTGAATCCAGATCTGCCTTTGTGATATTTTTAAAAGCAGCTGCAAAATGAGAAGCTGCTGTTACGGAAATCTTTGATTCGATCATACAACCTATCATACATTCAATACCTGCAGCTTCAGCAATTTTATTTATTTTAATCGCATTATATATACCTCCACATTTCATTAGTTTAATATTAATCATATCTGCAGCATTAAGTCTAATAATATTCAATGCATCATGTACGTTAAAAACACTTTCATCTGCGACAATTGGCAATGATAGACAATTTCTTAAATATTTTAACCCTTCAATATTCCAATTTATCACAGGTTGTTCTAATAGTTCTATATCATATTTCTCCAATTTTTTCATAAGAGATAAAGCTTCTTTGATGTTCCATCCCTGGTTAGCATCTAATCTAATCTTAATGTCGGTTCCAATGTTTTCTCTAATCATTTTTACCCTTTGAAAATCTTTGTTAGGATCAACCCCAACTTTTATTTTCAATATCTTGAACCCTTTCTTAACCGCTTCTTTTGCATCATTTACCATCTTCTCTGGCTCGTTTAGACTTATAGTAATATCTGTCTCAAATGAATTTTTATAACCACCTAGGAGCTTATATAAGGGAACATTATAATATTTACCTAAAATATCAAATAAAGCAACATCAACTCCAGCTTTAGCACTTTCATTTCCATATATAGCTTTTGAAATTTTTTCTTCAACTCTTTCTATATCTCTAGGATCTTCACCAATTATAACCGGTTTTATATAATTATTGATAGCACTCATAATGCTTTCTTGAGTTTCACCTGTAACCCTTGGTTCAAAAGCCGATTCTCCAATTCCAATCAATAAATTATCAGTATGAATTTCAACATAAACGTTTTTTACTTCATTCAATGGACCAGCTGCGGTTATAAAAGGACTTGTTAACTTTAAATTTAACGGTTTAACTTTAATATCAACTATTCTCAAATGAACTTCACTCCTTTAAAAGTTATAGCTGAGCTTAATGATTCAAGATAAGTTAAATTAGAATTCATGGAGTAGAACAATAAATCCATAACAAATGTTTCGTGAATATCATATATCTTAAAAATCCATTTTCATCTTTTCTTCTAAAATCAGATTCTTGATGAATTACATAATATTTATCTTTTAGTTTTCCCAAATACATAATGACATGACCTTTCATAAAAAGAAGATCTACAGCTAATAATTTATCTAAAATGGTTTTTCTTTCAGAAATGTAAGAGCTAAATGAAAAGCTACTAGGAAAAACCATTGTTCGTTGGTATTTAGAATCTCTCGGAAGATATAAGCCAAAAGTCTTAAATATATCCATTATAAATCGTACCTTTTTCTACTGGCTCCATTAAAGCAGTGGACACCTCTTCTATTTTTATCTATCCAAAATGTAGGATCAAACACTTCTTTATTATCAACTTTTAAAATGGAGTAGATACTATTACATATTGAATCCTTATTCTTTTTGCTTTGCTTCTTTGTAAATGCAGATCTTTTCGAACTAATCATTGTTAGTAATATCTTTTAATACTAAATCATCATAAGTTTCTCTTCGTGTCACTATTTTATGTCTACCATTATTTACCATTACGATAGCTGGTCTAAGAAATCCATTATAATTACTTGACATAGAATAAGTATAATCACCTGTATAAGGAATTGCTAATAAATCACCAACAGATAACTTAGGAAGAAAGATCTCTTCTATTAAAATATCCCCCGATTCACAAGCACGACCAGCTATGGTAACTTTTTCAAAATCTTCAACTTCTTTCATTTTATTTGCCACATAAGCTTGATACTTTGCATTGTATAATGATGGCCTTATATTGTCAGCCATGCCGCCATCTACTATAGCATATTTTTTATTTGCACTTTTTTTAACTGCCCCTATTGTATACAAAGTAGTACCCGCTGTAGAGATTATTGATCTTCCCGGCTCTATACTTATTTTTGGCTTAGGATAATTGTATTTATTTGATATAATTTCTACTTGATTGACAATCTTACTAATTGCATCAAAAATATTCAGTGATTGTTCGCTGAGAGAGTGTGCAACTCCAAATCCTCCGCCAATATCTATTTCTTGTAAAATAATATTCTCTCTTTCTCTGAGAGTTATCAAAGAGTCAAATAAAGTTTCTACAAGATTTAAATAATACTTTGGTTCGCTTATTTGAGATCCAATATGAGAATGAATGCCAACCAATTCCAAAGCTTCCAAACTTTTAACCTTATTTACCATCCTTTCTAAATCATTTAAATGAATTCCAAATTTAGAATCTATTTGACCGGTTGAAATATATTTATGAGTATTAGGGTTAATATTAGGAACGACTCTAAATAAAATACGTGTCTTTTTACCATATTTTTTTGAAATATTATTTATTTTATGTATTTCTTCTTCATTGTCAACTATAATTGTTGATACTTCATTTTTTATGGCCATATCAATCTCTTCATCAAACTTGTTATTCCCATTAAAATAAATCCTATCTGTTGGAAAATTATTTTTAAGTGCAATATGCAATTCTCCCCCAGAAACTACTTCAAGTCCAATATTTTCTTTGGAAATAATTTCACATAATTTAGAATTTAAAAAAGCTTTGGAAGCATAAGCTATAAAAAAAGAATAACAACCACTTTTAATAAAAGCTTCTTTAAATTTGTTAATATTATTTCTTATTTGCACTTCATCTAATATCAGTAATGGAGTATTATACTTTGTTGCTAAATCAATACAACTAACACCGCCTATCTTCAAATTGCCTTGTTCATCAATTTTCATATTTTCGGGTAGATCCTGCAGATACACTTTAGTGTTTTCCTCCTTTAAAAATATTTATTACTGTCTTTAGAAATTCTAAAATCAGTATTATATGTATGTTTTAGAATTTTTTTCTTACAAAATACTTCTTTAATTCTAATCTTCACTAATTCTGAATTTGTTAACTTTTTTGATACTTGTACCGAGAAAATAGGAGGAGGGCTACTCCCTTGACCTATCATTACTTCAAAATTCTATTTTTAGTAATTATTCATTCTTGTAGTCACTATAATTTGAACTATTAAAAAGGAGTGAACTTATTTCTAAACCCATTTATATATATATTAAAAAAAATTATTGATATTTTTATAATATTACTTCTCAAATAGAAAGCATCTTATCTTTCTACCATCAATTTCGAAATACGGTGGAATAGTATTCTTACACTTTTCCATCGAATAATTACACCTAGGCTCAAATGGGCAACCTTTCGGAGGAGTTATTAAATTTGGAACTTCGCCTGTATTTCCTAACTTTTCAGAAACTAATTTATCAGGATCTGGAGCTGCTTTTCTAAGAAGTTTAGTATAAGGATGGAGAGGATTTAAGACTACTTCATCTGATAAGCCTACTTCCAACAACATTCCAGCATACATAACAGCAATCCTATCCGAAATATATCTGGCTGCTGCTAAATCATGGGTTACATGTAAATAAGTGGTATTAAAATCGTCTCGAATTTTTAGCATAAGTTTCATTATTCCTGCTCTAATAGAAACATCCAACATGGAGGTAGGTTCATCAGCTAATATTACAGAAGGTTTAGTAATTATTGCTCTTGCTATGACTACTCTTTGTCTTTGACCTCCAGACAATTCATATGGATATTTATTAATAAAATTATCGGGTGGTGTAAGTTCTACCTCTTCGAGTGCTTCATATATTCTCTTTTCAACATTATCAAACTTTTGAAGTTCTAAAGGCCTTTTTAATATTTGATATATCTTCTTTACTGGATTTAAAGAAGAAAAAGGATCTTGAAATATCATTTGAACTTTCCTACGAAATTCTAATTCTTCCCTTCTGCTAAATCTTTTAGGTATAGATTTTCCTTCAAACACTATTTCCCCGTTATCTTCTAAATAGATCCTAGCTAATAGTCTTAGTAAAGTTGTTTTACCACAGCCGCTTTCTCCAACTATTGATATAATTTCTCCTTGATATATATCAAGAGAAACGTTGCGAACTGCATGAACATATTGAACTTTGAAACCTTTTCTTATTGGAAACTTCTTTGTTATTTCATCAAATGAAATTACTGGGGAAAATGACAAGCTACCCACCTACCTGAAGTTATCTCTTTAAATTCTGGCCTTTTATCACACAACTCCTTTCTATACTGGCATCGATCTTTAAAAGAACACCCTTCGACAGGTTTTGAAAGATCTGGTATTTTACCAGGAATTCCTTTATATTCTTTAGTCTCTTTCGTTAATTTAGGAAAGGAGTTTATTAACCCTTTTGTATAAGGATGGAAAGGACTAAGATATACTTGTTTGGTAGGACCTATTTCTACAATTTCTCCTGCATACATAATTGCTATTCTTTTTGATATTTCAAATAACAATGAAATATCGTGAGTAACGAAAATTATTGAAAACTTTTTCTGACTTCTTATTTCATCGATTTCTTCCATAATTGATCTTTGAACAACTACATCAAGAGAGGTAGTTGGTTCATCCATGACAACTAAAGGAGGAGAAAACACCAACGCCATTGCAATAGCTACTCTTTGTTTCATTCCTCCTGATAATTGATGAGGAAAACTATCCATTCTCTCTTTCTGAATGCCTACTAATTGTAAAACTTTTTCTATAATTTCCATTGCCTCTGTTTTTGAATAATCACTATGTTCAAGAATAACATCCATTATTTGATCTTTAATTTTGAAAACAGGGTTTAGAGCGTTCATTGCACTTTGAGTTACAAGAGAAAATTCTTTCCACCTTTTCCTTCTCAATTTTTCTTCGTCCATTTTTAACAAATCTTCTCCTTTAAAGAAAACCTCTCCTTCAAAAATTTCTCCTGGTTTTTTTAAAAGTCTCAAAATAGAAAAAAGTAAAGTCGTTTTTCCACAACCTGATTCGCCAGCAATTCCTAGAAAATCATTTTCTTCCAAAACGAAACTAACATTTTTTACTGCTTGTACTATTTTCCCTTGGCTTTTATATCCAGCAGTTAAATTTTTAATCTCTAAAAGCAAAATTTACACCTCTCTTAATTTTGGATTAGTTAATTCATCTATAGAGAAATTTAGTAATGCAAAGCTGGCGCCTAAAGTAGCTATAGCAATACCAGGGGCTAAAACCCAACCCCATGCATTATTTAATAATGCACTACTATTTTGAGCCCAATATAACATGGTTCCCCAAGTAATTGCGCTTACATCCCCAAATCCTAGAAATTCCAGTGAAGCTTCTCCCACAATAGCTGTTAAACAGGCCATAAAAAAATCAGAGGAAATTAAAGATAACATATTGGGCAATATTTCTGAAAAAATAATACGCACACTTTTTTCTCCGGTAATTTTAGATGCCAATATGAACTCACGATTTCTCATTGTTAAAGTTTGCGCTCTAATTACTCTGGCACCAGGCGCCCAACTTGTAAATGAAATTACCAGTATGATAGGAACAACTCCCCTAAGTCTTATATATGAAGCAATTACTATCATTAAAGGTAAACCAGGAATTACCATAAAAACATCAATAATCGTAGATAGAATTCTATCGATAATCCCGCCAAAATACCCCGCAGTCATTCCTATGAGTAAAGAAATACTGGTCATTAATGCTCCTGTAGTTAAACCAACAATTAACGAAAGTCTTGTTCCATATATTAATTGTGATAAAATATCTCTCCCCATCCTATCTAATCCTAAAATATATTTAGAAGTAGGTTTACTATAAGGAGTACCAACGAATTCATGGGGATCATAAGGAGCTAAAAGAGGAGCTAAAATAGCGATTAAAATAAAAAATAAAATGATGACTGCACCAACTAATGCTTTCTTGTTCAATCTTATTTTCATTATTTTCAACCCCTTGTCCTTGGATCTAAGAACATATATACAAAATCAAGCATAAAATTAGCTATTAAAACCGAGAGAGAAATTATAAAAAATATCGCTTGCATAAGAGGATAATCTTGACTTGTAACACCTTTGTACATCAAGTAACCAATCCCTGGATATGAAAACACTATTTCGGTTAACAAAGCTCCTCCTACAATATATCCTAAAGAAAGTCCAAAAGATGTAACGCTAGGTAAAAGAGCATTTCTAGCTGCATATTTATTCATAATATCCTTATCTTTTAATCCTTTCGCTTCAGCTACCAATATAAAATCCTCTGAAAGTGTGGACACCATATTATTTCTCATAGTTAAGATCCAAGTTCCGAGAGAAGCAAGAACCAAAGTTAATCCTGGTAAAAAACCATGATATAATACACTTCCAAAAAACTTCCAACCCTTCAAAAATTCATGGGTAGAATAGGCATTTGACAATGGAAATAAATTTAATAAAAATCCAAATATGTAAAGCAAAATTAAAGCCAACCAAAAATATGGGAAACCTCTTATTATTAAACTACATATTGTGATGAAAGAGTCAATCGGTTTGTTTCTATTCCATCCAGCTCTAATTCCCAAAGATGTCCCTAGAACAAAACTTATTAAAGTAGAAATGCCAACAAGTCCAATAGTCCAAGGTAAAGAGTTAAGTATTAAATCTTTAACAGGTACAGGATAGTAAGAATAAGATATTCCAAAATTAAAAGTCAACGTATTTTTTAAATAAGAAAAAAATTGTTGTAAAAGAGGTGTTTCTTTATCGACTCCTAACGCTATTTTCATAGCATCTACTGCCTCTGGCTGTATTTCACCTCCCATTTTCATTAAAATTCTTTCTGCAGGATCTCCAGGCATCATACGTGGGAGAATGAAGTTAATAATCAACGCAGATAATAAGGCAATTAAAAAAAACATAATCTTATCACGAAGATATTTCATATAAACACCTCCAAACCCGCCCAAAAGGGCGGGTTAATAATCAAATGAATTTTTGAACTACTATTTAACAGGTTCTAAATTCATTATTATAAAAGCTTTGTCCATTCCAGTAATAGTTGGTAAAGCATAAGGATTTTCAGCATTAGGCCATCCCACAAAATTATATGTTTGATATTCAAACCATGTGGGATTAAAAAATAGTGGGACCGATGGAATTTCTTGAAGTCCTATCAGTTGCAGTGATGAAATTGCGAGTTGTCTCTCTCTTTCGTCAGACGTTTTTCTAAAAATATCTAACAAAGAATCAGTTGTTATACTATTCCATCCTCCTCTATTATCTCCACTAAATGCGTTTCTTGAATGTAACCATCTTTCGTAAAATAAATAAGGATTAATTCCATAATTTACCCAACTTACAGCTAGCTCGAAGTCCTTGTTTTTGATTCTCTCTAGATATAAACCAAAATCCACCTGTGAAACAAGAGCATCTATCCCTATTTGTTTTAATTGAGATGAAAGAACTTGTGAAACAGCAATCCAGTCTGTCCAACCAGCTGGTACTATTAACTCAAAACTTAACTTATTTCCTTTACTATCAACAAATAATCCATCTTTCCCAAGTTTATACCCCAAATTAGTAAAAATCTTTTTTGCTTGTTCAACATCTCTTTCATACCACATGCTTTTTAAATTATCGTTTTCTAGATAGGAAAAACCGCCTTTTATTCCTACAGGATTCGAAACAGTTGCTAAGTTTGCCATACCTATTTCTACCAGTTGTTGCTTATTAATCCCTAAAGCTATAGCTTTCCTAAAATCTGAATTTTTAAAAACATCTTTATCAAGATTAAAGAAAAGAAGAACCGGATTTCCTTCTGGTAGCCAATAACCCCTATGTTTAGGATCTGCCTTTACAAAAATATCGTCTATGTTTGGAAAAAACAATGTTCCCCAGTCAATTTCTTTATTCATTAAAGCTAACTGTGCGGCATCATTCCCTGTAAACGCAGGAATCCTAATTGTATCAACTTTAACCTTCTCTTTTTGCCAATAATTTTGATTTTTCTGCAATGTATAAACTTGGCTTGTAAATTGTCCTAAAACATAAGGGCCAGTCCCAACAGGATTACTATCTGTATAACTTGTTGGGTCTGCAATTGTTTCCCATATATGTTTTGGAATTATATAAACAGAAAAGAGATCAGTATAAATCAAAGTATCTACTTTAGACATCACAAATTTTATCTGAGAATCATCTACTTTTATTACCTCTTTTAATCCCTTTTGCCATACTCCACCACTATCTAAAGCCGGATAATTCTTAATCAAGTTAAATGTAAATATCACATCGTCCACACTAAAATTATTCCCATCTGACCATTTAACGTTCTGTCTCAAGGTCACATCAATTTCCAGAAAATCACTAGACCAACTATAATCTGTCGCTAACCACGGAACAACTTCGCCTGTATACCCGTTTATATAAAATAAAGTTTCATAAATAAATCCACGGGCAGAATAGTTTGTGCCTCCAGAAAAAAATGGGTTGAAATTCTGAGAAAATGGTCCTGTCACATCCATTATCATTGATAAAGTACTTGCTAATGAAAAAATACTTAACAGTATAACAATTAGAATCACTAGAGTTCTTTTCACCATACATCCCTCCTATAAATTTGTTGGAAAAATCTTTTGTTTCTAAAACAACTTACCTGGATTCATAATATTGTTTGGGTCTAATATCTTCTTTATCTCTTTCATTCTAGTATACTCTTTTTCTTTTGTTTGTTTAAGTAACTCTTTTTTTATGAATCCTATCCCATGCTCCCCACTTATTGCGCCTCCCATTTTCGCTGCTTTTATGGCTATCTTTCCTAATATCTCTTCCGATAACTCTTTCCATTCTTCTGGCGATACTTTTGATGGTTTTAATGGTGCTGGATGTAGGTTACCGTCTCCTGCATGTCCTGCTACAGGTATATCTACTTTGTATTCTTTTGATACTTCGTTGATGTATGACATTATTTCTGGTATCTTTGATGTCGGTACTACTACATCTCCTGTCGGTACATAGGGATCTATTGCTTTCAAACTTTCTAACCAGTTCCTTCTCATTCGCCATATCTTTTCTGAATTCGTCCTGTTATCCGCTATGAATACATCTTTCGCTCCGTTCTTTTGTAACGTTAATCCACTTTTTTCATATATATCTTCTATTTCTCGCAGGTTGTTCCCTTCATATTGAATTATTAAATACGATTCTACTTCATCTTGATACGGCAATTTCATTCCTGTGTACTTTGATGTATAGTCTATCGATTTCTTGTCTATGAACTCTATCGCTGAGGGTAAGACTTTCGTTTCTGTCATTAATGGCGCTACATTTTCTATAGCCTTTTCTATACTTTCAAACGGTACTAGTAAATCTACTACTTTCCCAGGTTGGGGAATGAGGTTTACATATATCTTTGTGAAGATACCTAATGTCCCTTCAGATCCTATGAATAAGTGCAGAAGATTGTATCCGCTTGAGTCTTTCCTTCTTTTTCCTCCATATTCTATTATTTCTCCATCTGGCATCACTACCTCTAAGCCTAATATGTGATGCCCTGTATTCCCATATTTTATTACTTTACTTCCTCCTGCGTTTGTCGCTACGTTTCCTCCTATGAAACTCGTCTCTACACTCATCGGGTATCCAGCGTAATATAATCCTTTTTCTGATACTATTCGGCACAGATCGTTGGTTACTACTCCTGGTTCTACTACCGCTACTAGGTTTTTTGTGTCTATTTCTATTATGTTGTTCAACCTTTCAAGGGAGATGACTATTCCTCCGTATATTGGTATGTTCGCTCCCGCTAATCCACTTCCTGCTCCTCGTGGCGTGATTGGAATGTTTTCTTCGTTGCATAGTTTTACTATTTCTGAGATTTGTTCTTTTGTTTCTGGTTTTATTACTAATTCAGGCATATGGGCGTAGTATTCTCCACCAGATTCGTCATTTGAATAGCTTTTTAGATTTTCTTCGTCTTGATATATTAGAAGGTTTTCATTCTTTAATATCTTTTTTATCTTTTCAACTATTTTTGATGTCACTTTATTGTATTCTTTCATTTTTTATCACCTTGTTTTAGCTCTTTTAAAAGTAGCGGTACTATTTCTGTGGCATCGCCTACTATCCCTAAGTCTGATACTTTGAATATCGGTGCTTCTGGGTCTTTGTTTATAGAAATTATGTATTTTGATGTCGACATCCCTGCTATGTGTTGTACTGCGCCTGATATGCCTACTGCTATGTATAGTTTTGGACTGACTGTCTTTCCTGATAGTCCTATTTGGTGTGAGTAATCTATCCAGCCCATATCAACTACCGCTCGTGTCGCTCCTACTGCCCCGTTTAATCTTTCTGCTATTTCTTTTAGATATTTGAAGTTTTCTTGTTTTCTTATCCCTTTTCCTCCTGCTATTATTACGTCTGATTGTTGAAGCGGTTGTTCTATGCTTTCATCTCTTTTGTAGTTTATCCATTCGTATCTGCTTTGGTACATTTCTTCATTAAACTCTTTTTTTATTATTTCTCCTCTTCTGCTTTCGTCTTTTGGTAATGGTAGTTTGGATTTGGGCCTTACTGTCGCCATTTGTGGATTTGTCATTGTTTTTATCTTCGCCATTACATTTCCGCCTATTGCAGGCCTTATTTGTATCAGTCTCCTTGTTTCTTCTTCTATTTCAAAGTCTGTACAATCAGCTGTTAATCCTGTCTTTAAACTCGATGCTAGACAGGGCATCAGTGTCCTTCCTTTGGTTGTGGCTGATGCTAGTATTATTTCTGGCTTCATTTCTTCTACCATCTGTTGGAGTATATTTGTGTACGTATCTGGATAGAAATGTTCTAGTTTGTCGTTTTCTACATAGTAGACTTTGTCCGCTCCGTAGTGTATCAGACTTTCTATGTCTTTTATTTTGTTTGTGAGTACTATACTTGTTAATTCAACTTTTAATCTTTCTGATAATCCTTTTCCCCAAGCTAATAGTTCATATGACACTGGGTTTATACTTCCATCTTCTATTTCTGCTATCGTCCATACTCCTGTGTGTGTTTGTTTCATTAAATCACACCTTTTTCTTTTATGAAGTTTTTTATCTTTGATACAGCTTCTTGTGGTGTTTTTATTGTTATCTTTTCTCCTTGCCTTGATATCTTTGGATAGAATACTTTTACTACCCTTGTAGGTGATCCTTTTAATCCTATCTTCTCTTCTTCTATCTTTAATTCTTCATTGGTTATTGTGTGTATTTTACTTTTCTTTGCCCTTAGTTTGTTCTCTAGATTTGGTAGTCTGGGGTCGTTTATTTCTTTTACTACAGTTATTAATGAGGGTAATGTCGTTTGTATGACTTCGTTTCCACCTTCTATGGCTCTTTGTACTTTTATGGCGGATTTAGTTATTTCTATTATCTTGTTTACATAGGTTAATACTGGTATCCCAAGTAACGTGGCAACCATTGGTCCTACTTGTCCTGTTTCTCCATCTGTCGCCCTTTCTCCAGCAAAGATTAGATCAAATTCTTTTCCTTTCAAAAGCTGTGATAGTGTGTATGCTGTAGCAAGTGTATCTGCGCCTGCATATCTCCTGTCTGTTAGTAATACCCCTTCATCGCATCCCATTGAGATTGCTTCTTTTATGGCATATTCTGCGGATAAAGGACCCATCGATATTACTGTGATTTTTGTGCCGGTTTCCTTTTCTTTTATCCTTACAGCTTCTTCTACCGCATACATGTCTAACGGGTTCATCTCAGATTCTAATTCACTTCTTATCATCGTCCCCGTCTTTTCATCTATCTTGACATTGTCTGTTGATGGCACTTGTTTTACTAATACCGCTATGTTCATTCATTAACGCTCCTTTGCCTGTGTAATGTTGAACTTCGTACTCCAAATAATCTATAATACATAATTTTTTAAGCTCGTTATTTAGATAGCTATATTTGGTAAGTAAATATATTATTTGTAAAAGCTTTATAGTAATAACAATGTTATTATTTTTCAAATTATCTCATAATGTTTTTATTAAAAGCAAATTGGAAAAATAAAGAAATATGTGAATAAAGAAGTCTAATTTCCTATAATAAGAGAAGAATAATTAATACCAAGATTTTTAAATTAGATATATTGTTATTACCTATATCCAATTATTTTATTATTTAAGATATGAAATGTATTAAAAGAAGCAAATAATAAAGTGTATGGTGTACAATTTTTATTTTCCTATAATCTTTTTAATATAAGTATGCATCGATGATATTACTGATAATGCTTCTTTCTTTGAAGGCATTTCTGTAGAAAGTCTTAAAAGAGGTTCGGTGCCCGAAAATCTAAATACTGCCCATCCATCATTTTGAAAATATATTTTAACTCCATCCAAGTAGCTAATTTTATCAACTATGAATTTAAAAGATGGGAGTTTTTTTTCATGAAATAGTATTTTTGTTAAAATTGATTTATCCTCATGAGTTAGAGGAATATTAAATTCTTCGTAATATAAGGTTCCAAATTTCAAATGTAATTCTTTTCTCAAATCTCCTATCAACTTATTTGTATTACAAATCATCTCAATAATATAACATGATGTCACTGTTGCATCCTTTCCTTTTAAATGTCCCCTAATCGCAACTCCGCCACTACTTTCTCCTCCCATAAGAGCTTTAGTTTCTTCCATTTTTTGACTTATATGTTTAAAACCAACCGGAACTTCGTGACAATCTTGCCCATAATAATTTGCTATCCTGTCTAACAAATGAGTTGTAGTTATATTTCTGACAATTCCCCCATCCAGTTTTTTATATTCTAAAAAGTAGTAATACAAAAGACATAATATTTCGTTTGGATGAATGAACTCTCCCTTTTCATCTATTATTCCTAACCTATCTCCATCCCCATCAGTCCCTAATCCTAAATCATATCCTTTTTCAGGAACTAAATTCATTAGTGTTTTCAAAGTTAAAAAACTAGGGGAAGGGATTCTCCCCCCAAAAAGCGGATCATGTCTAGCGTTTATAAGTTCAACTTGACACCGCAATATATTGAAAACTGTATTTAAAGTTATCGTTGAAGCACCGAACATTGGATCAAAAAGAATTTTCAATCTTTTCTTTTTAATAGAATCTAGATCAATTTTAGAAATAACATTATCTATGTAATTATTAAATGGATCAATAAATTTGATTAATCCATTTTTAATTCCTTTTTTAAAAGGGAATATTTTTATTTGTTCTTTCCTTAAAAATTTTATCTTTTCTTCAATTTTCTGTGTTACATTTTCATTAGCATCTCGACCTTCGTAAGTAATTATCTTAACTCCATTATAATCATATGGATTATGACTAGCTGTAACAGCTGCTCCATAATAAGTTTGATATTGATTTACAGCATGCATAACCATCGGTGTAGGAACATATTGCTCAATAAAATATACATTAATATTATTCCCTGCGAGAACTTCAGCTATCCAGCAAGCTGCTTTATCTGACAAAAACCTCCTATCAAAACCTATAACAATACCAAATTTATCAACTTTTTCCTCTATAATCAAATCTGATAAACCTTGGGCCAAACATATCACATTTTCCTTTATAAAATCTTCCCCAATTATTGCTCTCCAACCACCTGTCCCAAACTTAATCATATTTTTTCCTTCCTTTAAATTGCCTTAGTAAATTTATTCTTTACCACCTGTATATACATTAGAACCCCCTATAAAATATTTAGTTAATGACAGAAATAAAATCAGCATTGGTACACTAGCAATAACTGCAGCTGCCATAAGTGCTCCTTCATTGGTGAATTTTTCCTCTGCAAATTGAACTATATATAGAGGAATAGTTTTCATTTTTGGCGATTGAATAACAAGAAGTGGCCATAGCAAACTATCCCATTGAGATCTAAAAGTTAAAATTGCTAAAGTAGCTATAGGAGGTAGACTGTTTGGTAAAACTACTCTAAAAAATATCCCTATTTCTGAAGCACCATCTATTCTTGCAGCATCTAATAGTTCATCTGGAAAAGTGAGTAAAAATTGTCTCATTAAAAACACGCCAAATGCACTCATCAAGAAAGGTACTATCAATGCCCAATAGGTATCTTGCCATCCAAAATTTGTTACAATTAGGTAAAGTGGAATCATTATCGCTTCAAATGGAATCATCATTGTACTCAATATCATCATTAATATGAAATTTCTTCCTTTGAATCGAAACTTTGCTAACCCATATCCAGTAATTGAACATAATAATATTGTACCTAAAGAAGTAACACTTGCTACTAAAAAAGAATTCAGTATATTTCTTACAAAAATAAAGCTTCCATCGTTTCCTCTTAATGCCTGCCAGTAATTCTCTATGTATAAAGTCTTGGGTATCCAAGGATAAGGTATAGACATTATATCTTTTGCGGGCATGAAAGAAGCAGTAAACATAAAAATAAGAGGAACTAAGACTATGATGGCAAAAACTATAAGAAATATCCAAATTAATATATCAGCTACAGTTGAAAATAAAAAACTTTTTTGTTTTGACATAATATCACCTCAATTTATCCTTAATACTCTACTTCTTCTGATTTTGACACTCTAAACTGAACTATTGTTAATGTTAATATAATAACAAATAAAATGATACTCATAGCACTTGCACGTCCTATTTGATGATCCCTGATTGCTGTATTATAAATATTTAGAGTAATTACGTCAATTGGTTTCAAAGGAGCACCCGACTGCGTAAAAAGATATTGTGTACTAAATGTTTTTAAGCACTGTGTCATTGCCATTATTGAAACTAATAGTGTAGTTGGTTTTATAAGTGGCAGGGTAATACGAGTAAACACTTGCCATCTATTAGCTCCGTCTATTCTTGCGGCTTCATTAATTGATTGAGGAATACTTGCAATTCCTGTAACAAAAATTACTGTAAAATATCCTATATATTTCCAAAAATATACTATTATAGTAGACAATCTAAGCATTCCAGAACTTGTCAACCATTTATAATCTCTTCCTGAAGTATTAAGTATAAAATTAAGAAACTGGTTTGCTAAACCTCTTGGATCAAACATTAATAACCAAATTGTTGCAGCGACAACAGAAGACAAAAGGGCTGGTGAATAATAAGACATTTGAAAAAACTTTTGAAATCTTTTCCTTGAGGAAATAAATACTGCGAGAATCAAACTTACAACAACCAATGGAATAAATGTCCCTGCGGTAAAGATAGCTGTAGCCTTTACAGAATTCCAAAATGATTCTGAATGTAGTAAATATTTGTAATTTCCTAAGCCTATAAACTTGGGTTTGGAAAGCGACAGCAAATCTTTTTTGTAAAAACTTGTTATAAAAGCATTAATAATTGGATAAAAACTAAAAACTGCAAAAAAAATGATAGCTGGTATCGTAAAAATAAAACCCCATAGAGACTTTTTTCTTTCTATTCCTGCTTTCTTCTTCATAAATATCTCACTCCTTAAAAAGTAGGCGAGCATCTGCTCGCCTACATACGCATTCACAAATAATTTTAGTCCTCTTTTAATAATTCATTAGCTTTCTTTTTAAGAGTGGCTAAAGCTTGTTCTGGTGTGGTATTTGTTAGCATCACAGATTCTATTGCTTCCTTTAACAATTGTTCTAGTTGAGGGCCTTTTGAATGCAAAGGAACTGGATGAGATTTTGCCAAATCTGACATAAAAACATTAGCATATGGGTAATTTTTAAATACATCAGAATCTAGCAAAGTTTTCTTAGGCTGTATTAAACCAACCTTTAATAAATAATCCTCTGGATGGGTTAACATAAAATTAATAAACTTCCAGGCATATTCTTGTTTTTCTTTAGAACTTTCTGCATTTACCATATAATAATGACCATAATAATTACATCTTACATCATTTACAGCGTTTTCAAAAACTGGAAAAGGAACAACCATCCATTCTCCACTTTCATAAAATTCGGGATTTTGCGCTTTAATTCTATCTATCTGGTATAATCCTGACATACACATTGTTACAGAATTATTATCTCTATTAAAATCATTCCTTGCAGGTTGATAAGTTGGAGATCCTAAGTTCTTTCCCTGTGGCCCCCAATCTTTCATAAATTGAAGTGCTTTTAACCATGCTCCATCATTTATTATTGCAGTTTTTCCATCTTCACTTAGTAAACTTCCACCCAATTGTTCAACAAGCGGTAACCATTCAGTGAAATAATAAGGATATCTAAAATCAAACCCTCTTCTCAATATTATTTCTCCATCTCTAATGACTAACTTCTCGCTAATTCTCATAACATCTTCCCAAGTTTTTGGATAATCTTTTTCTGGATCCAAACCAACTTCCCTAAAATATTTTTTATTAAGATACATACACCAATTGGTAACTTCTAATGGTAATCCATACACTTTATCATTATAAATAACTGGATCCATAGTTCCTTCAATATATAGAGAAAGTAAATCGTCATAGCTTTTTAATCCTAGGGCTTTTAAATCAACAGGTGCTACTCTTTCATTAACAACATATGGATAAGCGTCTTGTATCTCCATGTTAAAAATATCAGGGCCTTTTCTTGCAGAAAATGCTGTTAACACAACTTCTCTAATTTTTGAAGAAGGATAAGTAACTCTTGTAATTTTTACTTCAGGATACATCTTTTGAAATTCTGCTATATATGCCTCCTCTAAAGGAGTCCTGTTTGGGTCTTCATGTGTCCAAAAAATTAATTCAACTGTTTTTCCAAAAAGTCCAACAATCATACACATAAAAATAATAAAAAATATTGTAACTTTCTTGTCTTTTAACATAATACTTAACACCTCCTCATAAAATAAAGAATTTACTCACTTTGAGAATCCCAAAATCCTTATTATACCTATGTTTTGGATTTAATTATTTTTTCAAAATACCTCACTACTTCTAACCTTCACTAACTCATAATTTCTTTAACCTTTTTGGTACTTGTACCGATGAAGGAAGGAGGGTTTTGCACTGAACTCATTATAAATTCAATTATTAAAAAATCTACTTTCTAAAGTTCCTAAAATATTAACAGAATCATTTGATTTCAGTTCTTAGAAACTGAATAGTGACTAGAAGAACATAAAATAGTTTTACAATTATGGATAAAAGATTGAATAGAAAATTTATCATTTTGGTAAGAAGTTCTATCTTAGAAAAATAAACAATAGTTATTTTAATAGAAGAAAATCATCTTTGAGAATAAAATTAATTAATACCACTATTAATTTTCAATTAATTATTAAAACATAATGCAAACGTTTTCATACATTGTTATAAATTATAGGCATAAATTACAGAAAGTTACTAAGTTGCATATAATATTACCTTATCTTTTCTATACTATCATAAAACTTTACTATTTTCAAATCTAATAAACGACGATATTTACATCTAATTCTTTGTAATCTCCAACATTTGTTATTAAATTCATTATTTGGTTATTTTTTATATTTAACAAATAAAAAGCTTTCTTAATAATCTGAATTTATTTAAGAAGGTATTATGTACTGG
>Ga0209204_1000080_pt1 | contig 101769 bp, 105 predicted proteins | sample AD_JPNMR2_MetaG_FD_184425 | JGI IMG/M metagenome (GOLD analysis project Ga0209204, IMG submission 184425) | Active sludge microbial communities of municipal wastewater-treating anaerobic digesters from Japan - AD_JPNMR2_MetaG (SPAdes) (version 2) | ecosystem: Engineered > Bioreactor >...
CAAGTGAATGATACTTACCCCCAGCTATTGCCACAACACCATTCGACGCATCCGAAGGGACATCGCATTGTCCATAATAGTTATACCCCCACGCCACAACTCTTCCAAAATTAACAGTGGTTTGAGATAACGTTAACAAAGAATTACTCACGCTATCCCCCCAATCGCCTCTATATGCCGAATTGCTATCAATACCATAAACTAAATTGACGGTAGACGTCTCCAAATTAACTACTCTCTGATTTAAGTTATTAGTGGCTAAATCTAATCCGTCTATACGTTGCTCAAGAATATCTGTTTTATTGCTTACACTATTTCCCCAATCACCACGATAAGCATTAGTTATATTGACACCATATGGTATAATAGCATCAATAAAATATGCAGTTTGATTATCTGGATTAAATACTAAAACTGTTTCATTAGTTGGATAATTGATTATTCTATATATAGTACCATCAGCCGCCATAATAGTATTTGTATCTGTTTTAGTTGTAAATAATATATTTATATTAGAATTTATTATTGGAATATTATTATATGTGTAATTTTCTAATAATTCTAATCTATCATCAAAATTATCTAATGTTAATGTTATTTCGTATAATCTATAATTTATATCTGATATATTACTATTAATTACTGTAATATTTGAAAATATATTGTCAGATAATAATTGTGAATAATTGCTTAATATAAGAATATTATTAAATATATTAGTAATTTCCTGAAAAATATTGTTAGTAGCTATATTTAGATTATCAATTGAATTACTTATATAAGTATCAAAATCCGAATAATTTCTATTAGTAATACAATAGAAAAGAGTATTATTAGTAAAAAATATAAAATTACTTGGATAATTGCTAGATACATAATTACTAATCATTAATCTTGTTATATCAGATATAGTATTAAAATTTAATATATTGGTTGTATTATTAGTTGTAATAAAGTTGATTTTGAATAATGAAATAGAATTCAATCCAGAAATATTAGTATTAGAATCTGGCACTAAAAACTTGTTAGTTTTAGCTAGTCCAGGAACTATACCTGCGGCTCTATCTAATTCTTCACCAGTAGCCTTACCTTTATAATCAACTAATGCATAACCATTAATAGATAACATAAATAATATTAATGATGATAATAATAAATATAATATTATTGAAGTTATATAAGATAATATTACTAAAAACCAGTCTTTATTTTTTAATTTGTTATATTGATTAAACAATGAATAGTGGTAAAGCATATTTTACTCCGTCAATTTTGAAAGTTAAATATCTATTAGTTGGTGTTACTGAAGTAGTATCAGATTCTATAATTTCTGATTCAGAAAAATCCATTTTATTTATTGCATCTTTAAGATTTGGTATTTCTGCAATAAATGTACGCTCTACTTCAGAAACATGTTTATCTCTACCTATACTTATTTCTTGCTCTGTTATATGTACTATGTTTTTCATATATTATTAGAATCCTGTAATAATTCCAGAAGGTCCAATACATATACCAGCATAAGCCATACTATGTGCATTTGTTCCAGAATTTCCATTGTAATCTTTCAATCCTAATGGTTGAGCATTTACATTTACTATTTTTGTAATACCATTTTCTATAGTGCGTGTTACACACCCAGCAAAAGGCGCATAATTAAATCCAATTCCAAGATTAAATGTCTGGCAATCTTTAAGTAATGTTATGCCACGTTTGGTGAAAAGACCATAATGATTGTTATTTGGCGTAACACCAAAAAAAACATTATAAAATTCCAAAAATAGTCCATCATTATAAAATGTTCTAGTTTCATTTGTTGTATAATTATAATCAAATATAATTATATTTTTTATTTCTGTATATAATGTTTGATTAAATATAAAATTCGCTTTGTTATCATATAATTTTGGATTGCATATAACAGGATAACAATAAAAAGTATTACCGCCACTTGAAATAGTACTACCATTTCCATTAACAGAATGTATTGATAAATAACCATTATTACCAAATGAAATTGAACGAACACGTAAAAATCCAGCATATATATACGTATTACCACTAATATTATATGAATTAGCAGGCGTAACATTATTAGTATTCAATATTTCAAATGTTATAATAACTCTACCACAAAAATAATTTGCAAAATTCAAATCAATATCAGTCAAATCAAAAATATCAGAGACTTTTGTTTTATATGTAGCACCAACAATATCTGTAATAGTTGCTAGACTGCCATTATATATCGGATGTTTCCATTTAAATTTAAATGTACAACTATATCCATCTAAATCACCCTCATATTGCTTAATTGCATTTGTAATATAACTTTTCCCACCTGTACTATCAGTACAATTAAATTCAACTACAACATTGTTTGTATATCTTTTTAATCCATGATAACCATAATTAATAGTAGGTATAAGATTAGTATTTACAGCAATTTGTTTATTATTGTTTAATTTAATTGTATTATTATCTATATTAACTTTCAATACTTTTCCTCCAGTATCACCGCCAGCAACATTTTTTTCATTATCTGTAATTAAACCTGTATTATGATATTGACTACCTTCAGTGATATTTCTTAATCCAGCAAATATTTTAGCTAAAAGATCAGTATTTACAGCAATTTGTTTATTATTGTTTAATTTAATTGTATTATCATCTATATTAACTTTCAATACTTTTGCTCCAGTATCACCGCCAGCAACATTTTTTTCATTATCTGTAATTAAACCTGTATTATGATATTGACTACCTTCAGTGATATTTCTTAATCCAGCAAATATTTTAGCTAAATTAGTTTGTTGTAGTGAAATCATAGTGATATCCGTTACTGTCGCACCCCCCCATTTTCTATTACGTTTTTCTAATACTGTATCATCAATATTAACATCTAATCCACCTGAAGTATTAGTACCAATTGCTCCAGCTGGATAATATGCATTTTTAATTCTTCTATTATTATTTTCCCACAACAAACCACTACCAACAGCTGATGCACTAATACCTATATTAGTGCCATCATAATTAGTTAATGATTTATTATCTGGAAATAACCAAAAATCTCTAGCAACACCTCTTAATGTTAGTTTATTACTAGAATTCAAAAATTCCATAGAATTATATTCTCTTAATACAGTACTTGTACTTTGTGCCAATATATATGTAGCAATAAATGATATTACAATTAATATTACATTTATATTCTTCTTGATTATATTTCTCATATTATTATGTCTCCTCTTCAAAAATTGGTATATAATAGCGTTTATTAGTCTCCAAATCTTCTACTTTTAAAAACTTATTATTATGTTTTAATTTATAAATTCCAGATACCGCTAAATCTTGTGAAGTAACTATATTATCACCGCCGACAATCAAACAGTATTTTAATAGCCATAATATATCATCCAATAATCGTTTTGCAGGTCTATTGATTGTCGATATTTGTAAATACTCATTTGGATGTATAGAAACATCTTCATATTGACTCCACGGCATTTTTTTAATAGTATCAAGATTCATGAGATATGCTATTAATTATATATTGTAATTATTAATTCGGTTTCAATATTATTATTTATTATTTAATTAATAATTAATTAAAAAAATAATTAAAATAATTTAAATATTTATTTAATAAATAACCTATAAATAAAACTATAATATAAAATAAGAAAGGAGAAAGGAATTTATGGCAAACGTAGAATATTTATTTAGAGAATTAAAGCAGAAGACTGAACATCTGAAAAAACAGCCAAATATAACTTCAGATGAAATTAAAGAATTGTTTGCAATTATTGAAAAAATGGGGATGTCTACATTTAAGAGTTATGCTAAAGATTATTTAGTTTATAGAGATGGTGTAGACCAGATGACGCCAAGAGCTAAATTTATTGTTGATAAGATTAATTTGTTATGGAAAAAGACATTAAATGAGCTTTTACCAGCAAATGAAGGATTTAAGGTGTTGATAGACGAGTTTGGCTTTGATAAGATATTTGGTATAGTATTCAATCTAAAAACTGGTGTTGATGAAACATTAAGTATAATAGAACGTAATATGAAAGATACTTTGAAGCAAAAAGAAAAGGAGGAAAGAGAAAAAGCTGAATTTGAGATAAAAAATAAAAGAAATAAGATAAAAGAAACTATTAAAAAGTACAATTCAGAATTAGTTAAAATGGCAATTAGTGGTAATTATGATATTCCAGTATTAAATGTTAGTATTTCATATCTTCCACTAAAACAGAAAGATGAATTATTACAGAAATATCCATTTGTTGTTATTATTGATGCTGGAACAAGACAAGAGCCAGCATTTAGAGATGATTATGGCGAGCCATATTATCCAACACAACATCGAAGAGAGACAAACTATTTATATGTAGAATATAGTCATAAATATCCAGAATTTCAAAAAGAAATTGAAAAAACAATAGACGAATATAGAAAAAATCTAGATTTAGATGGTATAATCAAAACTTACGAAGAAATAATTAAATTTGTAATCAATAATTATAAAAAATAATAGTTAAACTATTTGTTCCATATTATCTTAAATAATTGTGTATATGGCGGTATAATTTTCTTTATTCCTGTTTTTATTATCTCTTCTATTGTTTTCTTTATTATTTCTATAGATTCTGCAGTTAAATTATTTATTCCAGAAACCAAATTGCTATTATTAATTTTTATACTGAACAATGCAGATTTATGTAATCCTTCATATCCAATTTGATTAACACCATAAATAACTTCTAGATGCTCATACATATATGCACTATTTGGATATATATACGAATCTTCTGCAGAAACTGGTATTATAGTAGCTGAAGTATGATATATATTCGAATAATCTGGATTTATTGATATTGATTCTATATTAGAATAATTATTACCAAACTTATAAATTAAATATACAATATTATCAATCATTGAATTTTCTGTACAATTGACAGATATATAAATCCTAGTATTTTTTAATTTAGCTGAGCCTATAGGTATTTCATTATTAGTAATATCTATTTGACCTGAAATATCAAACCAGAAATCATAATGATTTTTTAGTTCACCTGCTAATAGTTTTATAGTTCCTGTATAACAATTTTTTACTGTTAAATCTGTATTAATTGGAATTTCAAACATATAGTTATATGGCATACCAGATAATAAAAATTTTGGTGATATTGCTTCTATTAGATTTATTCCAGCAGATACAGATGGAGCACCAGTTAATGTACTTAATGGATTAGTAAAACTAACCATAGGTTTTTCTGGTAAATATTTTCTATATTTATTGAATATATGTTTATCTACTAATGAATAATCACCAGATAATATTGCTCTAGTTTGTATATCTGAAATATCAACTTCTTGTAAAGCTTTAATTGAATCGAAGTATATAGTTTGGATATAATTTTTAGTTAAATCACTGATTATAATAGCACTATCTATTGTATTGGTAAAATCTGTATAATCTATATTATTTATTGGAGCTGTTTGGTAGCCATATTTATCGAATGAGTATAGCATTGAGCCATCATATTCTGATAGATTATTAAAAGTAGTAATATATATAGAATCACCTGATAAGTCTGCATTAATACAAAATTCATCAAAATTATTATTTAATAAAAAAGTATCTGTTTTATCTATTCTACTATTAACTGATGATGAGACAAAGTTAAATATACTATCTAACGAATTGAATTTAGTTGAAAAAGAGATAGTCTCTTTTCCAATAGATATTTTGTCTATTATTATATTTTTTGCCCACACGTATAACCATTAAATTTTATAATATTATATTGAATTTTGCTTGAGTTGTTCTGCAACTAAATCAACTAAATCATTAGTGTTTTTGTTATCTTCATTAATTATTTCTGTAACAACAGAAACATCATAAGAAGTCATATTATTAGCAAGCTCAGTCATATATTTATTTTCAAAATCTGACTTTATTTTTTCAACTAACTGTTTAAATCTAGATTTAGTTATATTGTTCTTTTCTTTATTAACTATATTTGTCAATTCTTTTTGTTCAGTTTCGTTAAGTATACTAGCAGAAGATTTTATTAATGTATTAAGCTCATTTTCTGTCAATATAGATTCATTCAATATTTCTTTATTAACATAAACTTCTGTAGGTGAAGATAAATCTATAATCTGATTAATCTTCTTTTGTTCTATTGGTTCTTTATTTACTTTTTCCTCTATTTTTTCTTTTATTGCTTGTTTATTATCTTTTATTATTGGTGTTGTTACTTGTTGTTTTACTTTTTCAAATTTTGGTTTTTCAATTTCAGTATAATTTTTAATATAATCATTTACTTTTTCCAAAATATTCTTTTTAAGTTCAATATATTTCTTATTATTTATTCTTTTGGTATATTCTATTGTTTCCTTTACTATTTTTGGTACTATTTTACTTATTTTTTCATTATAAGATTCAACAGCATTTTTTCTTTTTTGAGATTCTAATATCTGGACCGTATTTAACAATCTATTAAGTTTGTGTAATTTTACATTTTTATTAAATAATTTTTCATTATAGTTTATACTCATTGAAGTAATACTTTCATTTACTAAATCAGCTATTTTATTAATAATATTCTTAGATTTATTACCAATTTTCTCTGCTATTTTTCTATATTTAAGATTTTGATATTTTAACTTCTTATTTTCTTTAGTCAATGTACTTATTTGTTCTGTAATAACTTTTTCGTTATTTTTAACAATATTATCAATCTTAGATTCAACTAAATCAACAAAATTCTTGATATCAGATACTACAGTATTAATAAAATTATCAGAAAAGCCTTCTTGTTTAAATTTCTCAGATAGAGATTCAAATAGTTTATTTTTTTCTTCAATGTTCATATTATTATTCCCTTTAATTAAATTTTAAATTTATATAATTATTTATAAATTCATTTATTGCTTTTTTAATTTTTTCTTCTTTTTCTGATAATCTTTTAGGTAGATTACTAACATCTTTTTCAAGTTTATTTATAACTCTTTCCACTATTACGCCATATCTATTAATATAATATTCTTTTTCTGATACAATACCATCAACAAACTGTTTAATCGATGGTGTTGATACTACATCAAAACAGGATATTACTGGATCTAATACTTTAGTTATTTGTTGTTGATTACTTATTTCTACATTTTTTTCACGGAGATATTGATAATCATTATCTTCAAGATTAGCCAGTACACCAACAGAGCGGCTTGATATACCAATCTTACCACCAGTTTTGATTATGCTAGCTAATATATCACCATTAGGACTTCCAGTTAATACAATAGATTCACCGATATAATAATCTCCTGGAATATCATCTTTATAATATTCTCCAGATTTGGCTTTTTTCAATGAAACTACTCTATGGCACACTTTATTCAAATCCACTTCAAATGTGTCTCTATGTTCAAGTTCACCATAAGCACAACCACACTGAATTTTCTCTTTAATATATCTTTCTAATGCAGGCTCTATATCTCTATCTAAATAAATTCTATTATTTCCATTAATATAATTTATCATAAAATAAGGCCCACGTATTTTGATTACTTTACCAATACTAGGCTCATTTTCTTTAATAATAGTTTCTATATTTTGAAAATTGTCTTCTAATATTAGTTTCATTGATTTATTTGTCTGTGTATTCATATATCCTCAATAGACCTAAAACATTTAAATTAGATTAATAATTATATATTATATATTTATTTTTAAATTATTTTTTTATTATAAAAATTATTCGATAATTGATATACAAGCACTCATACAAATAATCCACCAAAAACCTAATATTATTATTATCCCGATAATATCAATAATACCACTAACTATCATTTTAATCAACTTCATATTATTATCTCCTTATTATTAATATTAATTAACTGTTTGGTATGCATTATAAAATTGCCGTTTATGATATTCAGCACGTCTGTTTACATTCCAATTATTAACTGGTGTAATAAATCCAACTACACGCATAAAATTACTTACAGACGAATTGTGACATAATGATTTATCAATTTTTCCAACAAATATCTGACCACAAGTATTACATTTAGCTAAATTCATATTAATAGCAAAATATAATACATTATTTTTAGCGACAATTTCTATTAGTTTTTTCATTTGTTCTGGTAATAATGATTCTGATATATTGATATGTAATATAGCACCACCAGAGCATAATTTATCAACTTTACCTGCTAATTTAATTCTATCAAATATATTAACTGTATCCCATAAAGGAACATATTGATTGCTATACATATCAAAATTAAGATTTTTAAATAGCAATTTATCTTTTTTAAGTAATTCGTAAGCGGTACTCTCTCCGGGGATTTGTTCTATATTAAATATCATATTCTTTTCTTTTTTAGAAATAGCATTATTTAAGTCCTTTATTCTATTTAATACATTTATGATAAAATTAGAACCTTCTTCTGTTTTAATATCCATTCCAAGTATCTGACAACATTCATTTACACCAATAAAACCTACTGTACTAAATTGTTTAGCTAAATGCATATAACCATAACTATATAATGGTAATTTTTCTAGTTTGATAAGTTCGGTTATTAAATTTCTATGTAGAATCAATATATCTTGTGCCATAGAGACTGTATCTTCAAGTTTCTTATAAAACTTATCAATTTTTTCATTGTCATTATAATGAGATATTTCTAATGCTATTCTAGGTAAATTAATTGTAACTACTCTATGTGAGCCAATAGAAACACCACCAGAACCAAAACTATTAATATATTGTTCATTCATTTGATTTAAATCATTAAGTAATCTACAGCATGATGATAATTTACCAAGTTCACCACAATATATATTAAAGAATCCATATTTAGCATTCTTTTCTGAAATAAAATCTAGAAATTCTTTATCTTGAATTTGACCATCTTTGACATATAAACATGCAGTTATTATTGGGAAAGTAAATATCTGATTATTTTTTTCTATTTCTTCAATAAAGAAGTCAACAAAAAATCTTTGTAGTTTTTTTATAGATTCAAAATCAGGCTTAGAGTTATCAGGATAATAAGTAAATTTAAACAAATCTTCCAAAAAATATTTATCAAATACACTCATATTAACAAATGCTGCTTGACCTGCACTACGATATGGAAAATTAAATGAGTATACTAATGATTGTAGATTTTGTTTGATTATATTAGCTGTAGTTGGATTATCTAGATAGTTATTACCATATTCTGTTCTGCAGAACCAGTCAAGATAGATTAGTAAATCTGGAAATGCAGATGCTCCAGCAATCTGGTTAGATATATAAGCTAAAAATTGTATTACAAGATTGATAAATGAAGATACATGTTTTGGTCTATTGATTTTTATTCGTTTGATAAATAATAATCCTTCTTGAACTACTTTATCTAGAGAAAATGCATAACAATAGCTCTTAAGAAAATAGTGTTGGTCGTGTATTTTTAAATGGCCATTTATACATGCTTCTATTATTTTATTAGCTCGTTTTATTCCATATTTTGAATCTTCAGTTAATCTTTTCCAGATTATATAATAACTATTCAATTTATTTAATGCTTTACTATATTCATGGTCAAATGAAGATATACTAGTATTATCTACATTAGCATTTGCATCAATTGATATATCAGCTACGGTTTTACCTGAATTTAGAAAATTGTCTGTAAATATATTTATATCTAAACATCTACTAGATATACCATCTAAATCTAACATTTCTTCACCATACTTATCTTTAATTTCCACTAATTTATTGATAAACCGCTGATCAAAAGATTGTCTTACTATCATAATAATATTCCATTAAGTGATTAAATGATTTAATTAGAAATTTAGATTGTATTTATTATTATACCATTTTAAATTAAATTTATTCCTTCTTTTTTAGCTTTACTGATAAGACGCATAAAATCATCATGTATTCTATCTAAATCTATTAAATATTCAATTTCACTAACATCATCTGGTATTTCACCTTCTTCTAAAGTAGCACGTATATTTGCCATTTTTGTGTGTGGAATATTATAATCTGCATACCAAGAGACATCAATACCAGACCTTAATCCTTCACATATCTCATACATTTGTTCTCGTGTAAATTTTGGATTGGCATATATTGTTATATCTAAATTTTCTAATAATCCGTCAATTATTTCTTCCATTTGTTCATAATTAAACTTAGGATTTGCATACCAAGAAACATCTAAATTATCTGATAATCCATTTAGTTATTGTTTTTAATGCCTTGATATAATATAGATTTTTGCATTTCGTCGAATTCTGAATCAGATTTTTTCATTTGTTTTTTGTATTGATTTAAGAAATTATAATAATCTTATTATAATAATCTTTCATTTTAATTTTTCTATAAATTATATATTTTGTTATCTATTTATATAGAAAATATAGTATTTTTGAAATGAATTTTCTATTTTCTTCAGTTTTTTCAGTAAAAGATGGGTAAAAATCTATAAATTTATGATTTCCAATAAGATATTCATTAAAATTAACATTTTCTATTGTTTTTTCTGTATTTTTTGGTAATTTAATTAAAAATCTCTGTAATTTTTTATAGTTTTTATTTGTATTTTTAGTAAAAACATCTATTTTGTCATATTTACCATCTTTAATTATATCTATATTATCTAAAATCTCTAAAAAAATACTATTTTCTTTATTTTTTTCATATAATTCCTCTAATTTATATCCAGTATATATACAAATCCGTTTTTCTGAATACTTTTCTTTAATAAATCTGATAATTTCTAATAAAGAATGTATTTGGTCAAAAGGCTCGCCACCTAAAAATACAAAATAATCTATATAATCTTTACAGCTTATCATATCTGTTTTAATTTTATATAAAAAATCTTCTATTTTAATAGAATTACCTTCATTAAAATCTAATAATATAATATTTTGGCAATCTGGACAACGAATAGTACATCCTTGAAAATAAATTAAATAACTAAAATATCCAGGTACTTCTAAAAAACCAATATTACTATATTCAATTTTCGGTGTTATTATCATTTAATATTAATTAATTATTATCTAAATATTCATTTATATCTAAATTATTTTTCAAACAATATCTTATTTCTTTCATTTGTTCAGCAGAAAATTTAGGATTAGCGTATATTGAAACATCTAAATCATCTAAAAGCCCATAATAAATTATTTCAGCTTGATATTTATCAAATTTCGGATTAGCATACCAACTAATATCAAGACCATTTTCCAAACCTTTAATTATCAAAGAAGCTAATGTATTAAATGTTCGATTTTTGTTATCTGTTTTGTACATTTCTTTGTCTAATAACCAAGATATATCAACATTAATTAATCTTTTAATTATCTGTTTTGTAGATGAATTTAATATTTAAATATATTTATAATTTATTTATAATTTAATATTAAATAATCATAAAATTTATTTGGAACTACAGAATCACCAAAAGTTTTGATAATAGCATAATCTTTATCTATATCATCATTCTTTTTACAAAATAATCTATACCATATAGTGGCTTGTGGATTAAGTAATTTATTAGCTAAAGCAACTTTTTCCTCAAAAAAATCAATTTGTTTATCTTGATTATTACAACCAATTTCTGTTATCCAAATAGGTTTATTTAACATATTATGTTTTTTAATATAATCTATCATCTCTAATAATCTAACTGTTTCTTTTATTGAATTGATATAACAATGTACAGATATGATATCAGAAACATCATTTACTAAAAATGATTTTAAAATTTCATAATTATATATTTTCCATTCGTCATGATAAATTTCTTGACATATATTTACTGGACTCATTGATATAACTTTAATATTCTTATTCTTAGATTTAATATATTCATAGATTTTACGTATAGCAATAAAACAATCATTAAATGATTTAAATTGTTCACCGATATATGTCATATGAGGCAATTCATTAAATATTTCTATATATCTAATATTAGTATCATTTATTAAACTATATAATCTTTGTTTTGTGATATTATAATTATTATATGTATCTAATAAAGCTATTGGTGTTAATTTTGCATTTATCATTCTATTAATAAGATAGATATAATTTGGCATTAATAGCATATCTTTCGGCATAGGAATTCTGATAAATCCATTTCTTACTTTATTTTTATTCATTTTATATAATGAATTTATCATTATATCAAAATCTAAATTAGATTTAAGCTCATTTTGAAATACAACAAAGCCATTAATCCATCTATCAGATATATCTGTTTTTGGAATTTTGATAATTTTAAGTAATACTAATAATCTTAATAATAATTCTTTTATATTCATAACTAATTTAAATTAAATATTAAACTTAATAAAAATATTTCTTGTTTTTGTTTATAATCATATATCTGATTTGCAATTAATGACACATCTAATTTTTCACTTAAAAACGATTTAATTATTTTCATATCATTTATTGAAAATATTGGATTAGCATACCAAGATACATCTAAGCCTTCACAAAGTCCTTTAAATATCATTTTCATTTGACTAGAGTCAAATCTTTCATCGCAATACCAAGATATATCTATACCGGTATTTATTCCTTTTAATATATATTCTCTTTGCATCACATCAAAATTTTTAAGAAAATTATCTGATAGCATATTCATACTATTTTTTTATGCAAAAAAAGATATTAAGATGGAGAACTTCTATATATTATATTCATGCCTGCATCTGGAAATACATCATAAGTTATATTATTATTATAAATCTCTATAAAATATGAATTATCTGAAAATAAATATTTAATTAAATTATCTTCATTAAAAAACATTTTTAAGAATAATTCTTTTTCTTTTTTATCATTAATAAGTGGTGTTGTTATTATACCTGTATCTATCCATATTTCTGAATCTAATATATCTTTAATTTTAATAATTGCATCTTTTATATCATCAATATTTTCTAGATTTTGTTTAATAGATAATTTACCATCAACTTTTTCTTCTTCTGTAGCTTTAGTATTTAAATATATTTTAAATCTATGTTTCTTTAGAACTTCTAATATAATTGAAATCAAATCTATTAAATTATTATTATTACAAAAAGCTAATAAGAAAACTAATTTTAAATCATAATCTGAAATTCTAATACCAGAAGTAATATCCATATCTTGGAGTTTATTATAAAAATCTTTGCTAAATAAGAATATCTTATCATGATTCTTCTTTGCTTCTTTAATTAAATTATCTACATTTACATCAAGATTAACCACTAATGAATGTGTAGATGATGAATTAGTTTCAAATATACCTTGTCTTATTTTTATTGTCATAATATCCTCACTATAATTATTATATAATTATACTATTTTTAATTATTTTCTACATTACTATTTTTCTTTTTTTTTAATGATTGTCTATATTCTGCCATTTTTAACTCGTTAAATTCTGGAAAAGCACAAACAGAAACATCTAATCCATCTTCAAGTCCTAATCTAATCTCCATCATTTGGTTGACTGTGAATAATTTATTTACATAAATAGATACATCTACTCCATTTTTCAATCCAGTACGTATTTCTATTATCTGATGAATATTAAATAATCTCCTTTTTTTAAATATTACCCAATACCACCTAAAGATGTTTTATTTATTAAATACATTCTTTGTTGTTTAGCTTTTTCACTATACAAATCTGTATTATATTCCATTATAACCAATTTTTTGGATTTATTATTATTTATCATATTATCAATTTCAGCACTAAATCTATTAATATCTATATTATTACCTTGTGTAGGTTGCCAAGATGTTTCTACGAATATATATTCCAATTCATTAAATAATTGATTTTCTGTCAACCAGCGATAATCGGTAGAATTATATTGTAAATGTGTAGTATATATTTCAACATCAGTAAGATGGCTTTTCATTGTAATAAGACAATCTTTCAGTATATTGATATTCCTAAATCTTTCGTTAGATTCAATTGAAAGTAGATAGCCAGAGACATAATCTTTGATTTTATTATGAATGGTCTTCCATATATTTATATGTTTACCAATATCACGCCAGTCAGGAGATTTATCGTCAGTATATAAACATGGAAATATTGCTATTCCATTATCAAGAAAATATTGAATTTTTTCTATTGCTTTATTTAAATTATCATTATTAATCATAACTAGATTTTTATCGGTTATATTGCCCGCCTCATCAGCAGGTGATAGTAAAAATGTAATTGATGGTTGAAATCCTTTAGGACATCCGCTTTTAATATATTCAGAAACAAATTTAATTTCTTGTTTATCTTTATTCAATATATCCCAAGTAGCTTCTAGTCTGCCATTATAATTATAAAATAATGGACAATAAATTTTATTATTACCTATCTTAATTGGTTTATATATACCAAATAAGCATTTTAATAAATAAACGATTAATTTTTCTAATATATTCATAATATACATCCTTTAATTATTATAATTTTTTGCTTTTTATTTCTTTTAAAAATCCGCACCATGTTTTGGACTGCCACGTCCAGTCGGTTCAGTTGCCTTCAAACGGCCCTCTCGGACCTTGGCCACCCTAGTCTCCCGTTTAACTCTCCGTTTCACGCTTGGCATGCGCTACTCCTTCAAGCCCCCGGCTTCAGCCGGGGGTGGTTGACTATATAATCCATTTAATCGATTTGTATTGATATTCATTTTCTTCTTCCTATAATTTCATTTGATAAGTTCATTTAATGTATTTATTATTTCCACATATTCATTTTTTTCTATATTACCAGATTCCAATAATTTATCTAAGACGGTTTTTATTTCAATTAATTCAGTATTAATATTAGATTTATCTAAAGATTGATATATTGTAAACAATAAATTGTTACAATGTAGAAGTAAATTAAATCCCTGTTCAAATAATATATCTGATATAATTTTGTTTTCAATTTTAGAATATATATTATTAATATATTTAGTAAATGATAATAATTTTTCTTTTATATCTTTATTTTGTAAATTATTAATAAAAGTAGTAAATAATTTATATTCAAATTTAAAATTAATATCACCTATTTCAGTCATTTATTTTTTTTCCTTTTTGATTATTTGCTTTAATTTTTTCTACCGTTCTGGATATGATATAATTACCTGTTATATAACCAATTAATATAATTAAGTCTAAATCCAAATCAATTTTGATTAATGTCCGCTGTTTAATCATCATAGCAAATGGATATACTATATTATTCCATATACCATAAGTAAACATAATAAAACAAACAATATACATTAATAATGGTCTCCAAGAACGATAAAATGCTGAACCAACATTAACTTCATTTTCCAATAACTTCATTTTGAAATTATTATCAAATTCCATTGCTTTTGTTTCAATCTCATATTTTAGTTTTGTATTAAGGTCTTTATCATGAACAAGCTGGTCTATTATATTAAATAATCCTTTAGTAAAGTTACTAGCTAAATCTAATATTTTATCCCTAAAATCAGAAAAAATGCTCATAATTAATTCTCCTTATTAATTATATTTATTTATTCACCATCTATTTTTTTAAGATAATCATAAAACATTTGTTTGGCTATATTAATATCCAATCCATTATTATTTAATATATTTTCTGGTATTTTATTGAAAAATGTATCTATAATTTTAGTATCAAAATTGTCAGATAAATTATTAATTTGTTCTGCAGATCCACTAATTTCATCTAATATCAAATTATCATTATTCAACTCAAAATCATAATCCATAATAACATTTTTATTATTCAGATTTTCTTTGACTTTATTTAATAAAATAAACTTAATATCATTGTTACTTAATTTATAATATAATTCACTAAAGAATATTCTGATATAAATCTTGTTTGTATTACTCATAAATCGTTTTTCTATATATTCAGCTAATTTATTTGCTAATATATCTAGTTTTTCTATACAAATATCAGAATATTTAAAATTTAATAATTTAATAAAATCATTAAAATTAATTTTAATAAATGATAATATATTAGAAGTATTAAAAAATTGTATATTGTTATTATCAGTATTCAAAATATAATATCCAAATTCTTTATTATTTGTATCATTAAATGTATGTGGTAATATGCTTCCAATAAACATTAATTTTTGATTATTTTCTGAAATATTTATTTCTTTTTTTGTGTGTATATGTCCAGCGAATGCAATACCAGAATTATTTAATAATTTTCTAATATCAGATAAATCAAAAGAATCATATTGAAGAGAAACATTATTAATATTATTTGTTACATTATCAAATAATATTTTATCAGATAAACTAATTTCTAATTCATTATTTAGAAAAATATCATTATCTACTTTATTATATTTAATATATAGACTATTATTAAATGGATGATGAGTAAATATATAGTCATATTTATTATTCTGATAATTAGCTAATTCAGCTTTATATGCTTGATTATTAATAAATGGTATTAATAGACATTTTTTATTATATAAAGATATTTCTGTTATTCTACTAATTATATCAATTTGTTCTAGAGATAGATTTTCTAGTAATTTAAGTCCATGAATAACATCGGTATCTTTTGCTTCTTTATAATAAACATCATGATTACCTAAAATAAAATATATTTTATTTGTAAATGTATTTAGTAATTTTTTGATAATTTCTGATAATATATTATATACATATATATTTAGATTTTTTTTATCATTAATAAAATCACCTAAAAATATACAAGTAGTTATATTCTCTTCTTTAGCTTTAGTACACATCATATCAACTGCTGATAATGCATCATTAAGTCTATCTTCATTATTTGATTCTATACCTAAATGAATATCACTAAATAACATTATTTTCATATAATATAATTTCTATTTAAGTTGTTATATATTTTTCAATTTCTGGTTTAATATCAATTCCATTTAATATTTTATCTCGTAATTCAATAATTTTTTGTATATTATCAATATTAAATATCTTTTCTAAATTATTTATTAAATATTTCATATTTTCTATATCACTATCTTTAATCGTTATAATATATTCTGGTGCACTCATATATTCTGGTACAATTGACTTCAATATATATTCTTTGATTACATTAATTAAAGAACCATCATTTGTATATAAATATCTATATTTTTCATTAATAGCTTTGTTATTATAATTATAACACTGAATAAAATATATTCTTCTCATATTTTTATCATCAATATTAAAATTTGCATATAAACTAATATCTACTCCTTTACTAATGCCGAGTCTTATAAAATTCATTTGTTTTTCATTGAAAAAATGTGGTATTGCAAAAATTGAGACATCAATACCATCTTGAAGACCAATAAATATTTCTTTAGCTTGAAAATAATTTAATTTATGATTAGCCAGCCATGAAACATCTAAATTGCTTTCCAATCCATAATAAATCAAGTCAATTATCTGATAATCATTTGTTGCTTCTACTGAATTAAGTTTTTTAATAATATTATAATCTAATAACCAAGATATATCTAATCCTTTTAAAATACAAGACCATAATAAATTTTTAATATATTTTATAATATCATCATGAAAGTTTTGATTTGTAATGTTAAATTCATGCAATATAATATCTAAAACATTATCAAGATTAGTATTCATACTATTCAATTTCAGATATTTTCAGTGTTTTATAGTCTATTTTAAATAAATATTCTTTATTTATTATACCGCCAAGACGATTCTTTAGATGTTGAAATCTAATTATATTCATGTTTCTATCATTATCATTTTGCCAAATTCCAGTAATTACATCTGCATGATGGGCTACGGCTCTAGATTCTGCTATGTTTTTCATACTTGGCACTGTATCAAACCCCTCAGAATTGAATTGTGTCGGTGATATTATTGGACAATTAAATTTATAACCAAGCGCTCTTAATTCTTTTGCAATATCACCTATTCTTTCATACATCGTTATATTATTACTACTATTTAAACTAGTCAATAGATTTAAATAATCTATAAGAATAATTTCTGGAGTAAAACCAGATATTATCAAATTATTTAATGCATTTTCTATAGTCAATACATTAACTGTTTTTGGTGGAAATTCTATGATTGCTATATTACCAAAATTATCTTTATTTTTTTGATATTCGTTTAATATAATATACTTGTTATCTGGCACTTGATATATTGGAATATTGTAACAAATAGATTCAAATCGTTGTAAATATAAATCTCTATTTATTTCCATAGTAATTACTACTATATTCTTTTTCATTTTATAAAAATTATTCATTAAATTGATTAAAAATGCCGTTTTACCTATACCAGGCATACCAACAGGCACCCATAAAAATTTACCATTTTTTAATATACCACCATTAAAATCTTCATCAAATATCTTATAACCTGTTGATAATTTATCATCTACTATTGATAATTTATCTAAATGCTCAATAATTGTATTTTCATTATATACAAACCAATTGTTAGTCAATGAAGACACAACTATTAATTTATTAAAAGTATCTATTATTTTATTTATTGTTTTATTATCTTCAATATTATCTATATTATCGGATAAAGTAATATAGATTTTTCTATTTTTTAGGTAATCTAAAACTGTAGTATAAATAACATTATTATCTATAATTTGATTGAATAATGTTATTGATGATTTGATTATATTTATAAATTCATCTTTTGTTGTAGATAATTGTTGTAATAATTGATTATTATTTGCTATATTATTAGTTAATATATTTTCTGTTGGTGGTGTATTATATTTTTTATAGTAGGATATTATTATTGAAATGATATTTTTAATTTGATTATTTTTGATTATACGTTTATCTGAGAATAGATTTATATATTGTTGTATAAATTCTTTATTAGTTAGTAGTAAGCATAATAATAGTTTTTCTATTTCTTCAGAAGTAAAGAAAGAATTTTTATCATTTTGTTGTATCATATATTAATTATACTGTTTGATATATTATATTATAAAACCCCGGTATTATCGTTATCTTCTTGATTATCAATATATTGTGTTAGAATAGCATTATTATTATTGTTAGATTCTATACTAGAATATCTAATATCTTGATATTGCAATTTATCTAATTTTTCTAGAAACATATTCCAGATATTGTCATTAAATAATATATCTGTTAATCTATATTTTTTATCAACTAATTCTGACTTAATCTTGTCAGTATCTATCATTTCTTTATTAATCGTGTACCAACCTTTAGTTGAATTATCGATGAACTTATATTTAATAGCTAAATCTAATATACCAGAATATTTAGAAATCATTCCTTTATTGAAATCCATATCTATAGTACAAGTAAGACCGGGCTGAACTAAATAATTCTTAATTGTCATAAAATCTACAGAAATACCACTATAAACCTTATCTTCTGTCTTTAACTCACTTTTAACTAAACTTTTATTACATTGAATAATCAATCTAGACAAAAACATTATTCCTTTACCACCTGACTGATTCTTAATCTTACTCTGATACATAGCTGCTGGATCATCATATACATGATTCAATATAATAAATGGTATTTTATACTCAAACGATTTCATTGTAATACTCTTAACACAATCATTTATCATTCTAGCACGATTACCTCTATCTACTTTACCATCAACATCTTCTATTATCTTCTCTGTGATAAGTCCACCTAAACTATCCAATACCACTATTGCTTTATAATTATCTGGATTATCTAACGATTTCTTAATCTCAATTATTGTATTAAATACCTTTTTCACCTTAACATTAAAATCTTCTATAGAATAAACTGGAATATATTTAATTTTATTTTTATCTATTCCAATATTATTAACCATTGATAGAATACTGCCTTCACTATCCAAAATATAAATATCATAATCTTTTGCATTTTTACAAATATTTAATGCAGTATAAGTCTTCATTGTTTGGTTTTCACCATAAAAAATTATAATCCTATTATTTGGCACACCTTTAAAAAAACTACCAGAAATTATTCTATTTAGCCCATAATTTCCAGTATCAATAAATTCTACATTAGAATCATCTAATACTTTTTCTATAGGCTGGACAATATCATTCAATTCTTTCAATTTTGAATTCACTATATTCTCTATTCCACTATTACTAACATTAGATTTTTTCATGATATTTTTCTCCAAATAATAATTATTTTTATATTTAATTATACTATTTTAAGTCTTTAATAGTAGTCTCTGGAATTTGAATTAAATTATCTAATAATCCAGCTTTTTTATAATCAATAATTATATCTTCAGTTATCATTGATTTATCATATGGATAAACATAATATATAGTCTTAATTCCAGATAATAAAATATGCTTAAAACAAATAAAACAAGGCATATGTGTACAATATAATATTGAATTATTTATATCTATATTATTTTTTAATGCAAAAAATAATGCATTCATTTCTGCATGAATCTCGAATAAATTACTCCAAACAGAATGTTCAGCTCTATCAAACTCTTTATTATAATTTGGAAATTTTTCATTACAATTAATAAATCCGGAAATTGTGCCATTAATTCCAGAAGATATTATTCTATTATTCTTAACTACAATTGCAGCCACTTTAAATGAAACACATTTACTTAATTTAGCTAAATTTAATACTATATTTGCAAATATGATATTATTAGTATTTATATTATTCAAACTCATACTAATTATATACCTTTTTTAAAATAAAAAAAGGTATAAATAATAAATAGGATATTGTGATATTGTTGCAATTCAAATTGGAGGTTATATTATGGCAACTAATGTATTTAATTTTGGTATATCTGAAGGTATATTTGAAAAGAATGTTAAGCCATTACATGATAAAGTAGTTTTAAAAAAAGAAGAGATATCGCATGAGCGTAATTCTGGTGGAATAATAATTCCACAAAAAATAGATGTTCCTACAATGGCTATTAAAGCTGAGGTTGTTGCAATTGGACCTGATGCACAAAAAGAATTGCCAGATTTAAAAGTTGGAGATAAAGTATTATATGATGCATTAAGTGTATTTTATGATACACATCCTATAGTTATAACAAAAGTAGAAAATATTATTTGTAAAATTGAAGAATAGAAGATATATATAATATATGGCGACAAAATACTTTATTAAAGGCCGAAATAGGAAAAAAACAAAAGAATATATCAAATTTGTAGATGCTAATAATAATATTCAAGTAATAGAAAAACATAAACGTAAAGAAAATAAAAACAAAACACAAGATAATTTTTATGTAAATAAATCAGAATTATATAATTTGATAGTTAATTATAATAGAAATAATAGAAAAGAATTATCAGATAGTATATGTAATTCATTATATAATATAGCTAAAAATGTCGCTAATATTGCATATTTCAGATATAATTTAGAAAATGGAGAGTTAATTGATGCTATAAATTCATGTTATTTATTTTGTATAAGCAAAATTAAAAATTATGATGCTAAATATAAAAATCCATTTGCTTTCTTTACTTCAATTTGTTATAATTATTATCTACAATATATTAAAAAATATTCAAGATATAGAACTATTAGATTATTTTCTGAAATAGAAGAAGAAATCTATATAGAAGAAAATAATAATAACTTAAATAATTATATCTAATCTATAGCTAATTTAAACAAAAAAAATAGCGGCTGATTATTCACCAGCCGCTATCAAATGCTAAATTCTAATTAATAAACAAATATTTTACCATCAGAATTTGCACCAAGAACAGAACTGTTCAAACCATCAATCTTAATGAATTGATAGAATAGACCTGCATTAAACGGTTCAGGACGAGTTGTCTCACCAATTATTGCATCTCTGCAACGCACTCTAATACGAGGATTGAAGTCTGTGTAAACTACACGACTAATCTGTATTGGAATATAAGGAGCATATATTACTCCAGATTCCATAGGAGTGCGCCCTTTGAATCCAACAAGTGCATAATTTCCACCAGCAAAGGTATCTCTGTAGAGAGCTAATTGGTTGCCAAGCAAACCAACACGAGCAATTGAACCATTACCAACTTCAGTAAGGATAGGAGCAGCGTCTATTCCACCTTTTCCTTCATCAAGTGTAACAAAGTTGTAATTACTTGTCTGAGCTGCTCTCTGCAATAGTGTGCAAACCAACGGAGAAGCGACTACAAAGTTACCAGCACCAAGACGTGTTGTCACTGCAATATCGTTGGCTTTTGCAAGCAACTGTGTCCAAAGAGTGCCAATTCTTTCAATCTGATTGCGTCCATCAGCAGAAACAGGACTCCATACAGAAACATGTCCTTTTGACAAAGCTGAACGAACCATCTCAGAAACGCAAGCTCTATCAATTGAAGCTTGAAGCTCATAAGACAGAGCATTTGTCATTTCCTCATCAGCATTAAGCCCATGCATCTTAAGCATATCTTCTGCTAATTCCTCTGACCACATTCCACCGAGCATTCTCTCTTTTGCCTCAACTGTTGCTTTTACGAATTTGAATTGACCAGTAGGCATATTCTGACCGATAACTGACCATTCCGCAGTTGATAGAGAAGCACCTGCAGCTGCGTTGAGCTCAATATCTCCACCATAGAGCCCCATACCAGTATTTCCAGCATAAGCAGCCCAATAATCAGCACATGCTGAAGGTATTGTAGATGTGCTAGAAGCACCTGCGAATGTTGCATCTAAGTTATTATATCCAAGCTCTTTGCCTGCCCAATTATCACCATCAGAGTTGAATTGACGATTGTAACCATATTCAAATCTCAAACCATAAACAAATCCGACAGGACCAGACATGGGTTGAATACCAACGAGCTCGTGAGATATAAGTTTAGGGAATATACGTCTCAACAGTGTAATTACAATACTCGGCACTCTGGCATCAGCATTGCCACCATAAGTATCAGGCGACCATGTACCAAATGCTCCAGTAGAAGCCGCAGCTATTCCACCTTCAGGTGCTGCTTCTTTTATAAGTTTACGATACTGATATTCACGTGCAACGTTTTCCAAAACAAGAGCGGTAGCCACTTTGGCATGTTTATTTCTGATTTTTTCGCAACCAGGATTATCTATTACTTTCTTCCACTTCTCCAGAATCATATTCTGGACTTGACTATTCATATAAATATTGTCTCTAGACATAAAATTCTACTCCAATTATATTATTTAGATAGATGATAACATTAAACGTAAAACTTAAATTGTTAACAATAAACAATCTATCTAATTTTATTTATATATTATTAATAAAAAAAAACAAAAAAAAATAATTTTTATTTATGTATTTAGCTAGATGATAAGATGATAATATCTTGTAGGCTTTTTTGATTTAATAAAAAATTAGATTTAAAAATATCTTCCAAAATATATGTGTGATTGATATGAACGTTGCAAGAAATATATGTTCTAATATTTCTTGGTGTCTTCTGATTATGTTATTTTGTTTATTGCATTGACAAAACATATAACACCTCATACATTATCTATCTTTAGCAATTCTGTTATATTTTTTATTTGAAAGGTTAGTCTAGAGCAAATTTGACAAATATTTACTAGAAAATTATTGATAATTTCTAGTTTTTTCAATTCAGATTCTATTTCTGTTAATCTATTACGTAATCTTTGTGTTTCTAGTATTTTATTTTTAATACCGTTTTCTGTGGTGTTTTGTAATTGTAAATTATTGTTTATTTTAACATTAATTTTAACATTATTAACTGAATTATTTATATTTTCTTTTTCTGATTTTAATTCATTGATTTTAGCTATTATATCATATAATATTTGAAGATATTTTAAATGAATTGTAGTATCTAATAATGATTTTTCTAATAGATTAGTTCTACTAATATAAATATCTTCTTTTACAGACTCAGATATTTTATTTAAAATTACAGCTAAATCTTCGGATAGATTAATAACTAATTTATTATTATTGGTTATCATAATACTATTATACTATTTTTAACTTTTTAATATGAATATAATATATATTTATTATCTATTTTATTTTTTTATTGTTTAATTTTATCTTTAATTAGATTATAATATTTATGATATAATTTAGATGATGCTTTGACAAAGTATTTTATCTCTTTATCTTTTGGATCGGTTGATGATATATCTAATCCGTGTGATAAATGTAGAATAGCTAATGGAATAACACCAACAGGTATATCATTTAGAAATGCTCTTAGACAAAAACTATAATCATAGAAATGAAAATCAAAATCTTCATCAAAGTTTATTTTTTCAAATACTTCAGGTTTTATTGACATAAAAAGGCCGTCTATTATAGCAACTTTTTTTGGTGTAATACCAAATGAAGTAGAAAAGATATTTAATTTGAAAATATCCTCTATATTATTAACCTTATTTTTACAGTTTCTTAGTATTTCATTATTTTCAATTAAAAGTGGATGATATACAGCACCAGTAAATGAATTTCTATCTGAATTAGACCAAAATATCTTTTCTTTTTGTTTAAAGTTGATATGTGCAGAGCCAGCAACGCCGATTATATTGTAGTTATTATGATAATAATTTAGCTTTTCTATCAGATAATAATCAAAAACTATAACATCATCATGCATAAATACAATTGAAAGATAGTCATTTAGTTTATCTTTATTTTTTTTAATTATTTCGTTATATAATATTGGAAGTGGTTTTGTATTATTGTAGACTATCTCCAAATCTATAAAATCAGATTTATCCTCAAATAATTGTTTATTAAAGTTTTTAAATTCAGCTAAATCAGATTTTGTTGGAATTATAATTTTGATTTTTTTCATTGAAAATATATATTAATTAAATTCATTTTAATTGAATTAAAAAGATAGAGTGTGATATGATTTTAGTCAGACCACACTCTATTTATTTTTCTATTTTTTTCTGAATTTACTATTTTCTTTAATCAATATACCATCTTTTACCTTTCCTGTCAAATAAATATATACTTTGCTATACTCTGATTTACTATACTTTTCTCCATATATAGTTTTCAAAACATCTAGGACTTTAAATTCTCCTTGTGTTGTACTAACAAATGTATCTATTTTTTTTACTAACTCTGGATCAAGTAGTTTAGCTTTTCTTCCTCTTCTTCTTACTTCTACTGTTCCTGTACTAATTGTTGTATCTGTCATATTATAACTCCTTTCTTTATAATTTATTGTTTTATATAACTATTATACTATAATTAATTGGAAAAACGGCAGATTTTTTTAAATTCCAGAAGAACCAAATCCACCTAAATGTCTATTAGATTTATGCATATATAACTCACTATCATCAACTTGCAGCAATTTAATCTGTGGTAATTTAAAAATTATACCTTGTACAATCTTCATACCAGACTTTAATTCTATATCATCTTTACTTGTGTTGACAACATGTATATGAACTTCATTTTGATAACCTGGATCAACTACACATGCTAATACATCTAATCCAAACTTAACAGAAATACCTGATTTATTAAAAAATATTAAAGCATAACCTGTTGGTATATCAAACTTAATTCCAGATGAAATCAAAATACGTTCTTGTGGTTTTAGAATATATGGTTTATTATCATTAAAATCATTTGGTATAAAAAAATCAATTCCAACAGATTCACCATTATATGCAATATTTGGAGAATTAACATCTCTAATTTTTGAATATTTAATAGTTATTTTAGCAATTTTCTCTATATCTATTTTTTTATTAAACATAATAATAATGTCTCCTTTTTTTTAAAAATATATTTTAATTAAATTAAGTTTGTATAAAGATGTACTTTAATTTTTTTATCAGTAATATTTACTATTTTATCCATATTAGCAATTTCTTTAATATAGTCAATTATACCATCAGATAATGTATTGTTTATTGGAACTCCGTGATAATTATAAGAAGTATTAATTAACATTTTTACATTATATTTTTTATCTAGATAATCTAATAATTTATATATAAAATATGTATCTTTATTGTCTTCTTTTATTACTTGTGGTCTTCCTGAAAATAATCTATAATTATAAATATTACAAAATACTCCAGCATATTTATCATAATTTTCAGAAACAAATTTATCATTATAAGTAAATGTAATAATCATGTAATAATAAGAACCTAGACATCTATTTATTTCTTCTATATTAAATACTTCTTTAATATTTTTTTCTAGTATAACTGGTGCAAATGGCATTACTTCATTTCTAGCATTAAGTAAATTAATTATTTTAGAATTTAATTCTGTCGGTAAAGCTAATGTACTTGTATTACATAGTGCTCTTGGTCCAAATTCTAGATTATCTTTTATTATATTAACAATATCACCATTATATATTGATTCTGCTATTTCACTTATAATATTATTATTACTAAAATCAATATTCATCCTAATTAAACCATAATTATTACTAATAGTCTTATAAAAATTATCAGAAATTAATTTAAAATCATTGTTTTGTTTAATTATATCTATTATATTTCGTCTACCATAAAATAGTGTATCTATATTAGTTAATTCATTTGCTTCTATTGCAGCTATACCTATAGATGTTGCTACATCTCCAGCTAATGGTGGTACTATTAATTTTGTATTTATGAAATTATTATTTAATTTAGAATTAGAAATTATGTTTTGTATTAAACTATTATTTAATTTGACATTATAAAATAGTCCACCATTTACCACAATATAATCAAGTGGCATTTCTCTAAAAAATCTAGATTGACAATTATTAATAATATTTTTTAAAACTTCTTCTACTACATTTTGGATAATATAGCCTATAATTATTCTTTTTTTATCAACTGTATTTATCTGATAATTACATTTTCTTTCAATTTCTTGTAAATCTAGATTAAAGCAATTATAATAATAGTTTTTAATTTCTGTCAGAAATTCTTGATATTTATTTAATTCCAATTCTTTTATTTTATTATTATCATTACAATGATATGCACGATAATCTAGAAACATTAAATCTTTTTCTATTTGTTTTTCTAAGATTTTATTATAGTTTCTTAAAAATAATGAACAATGATTTGGAATAATTTCTTTATTTAATAAGTTAATAACTTCTATAGGAATCTGTTCTTTTATATATCTTTCATAACCAAGAAATTTATATTCATCTTGATTTTCTTTCATTCCAACAAAACTTGTAGCATATTGATAGAATAATGCTAGATAAAACAAATTATTTTCTATATATCTAGTTTTATTATCTGTTTTAAAATATTCTTCTATATCAATTTTGAATGGAATATAGAAAATATCATTAAGATTTGAATATTTTATTCCCAAACCGCCAGGTAAAAAGTTATTACCAAATCCATCTAATATTATAAATAATATATTTGATTTATCAAAATTTTCTGCATATTTTTTTGCAAATAAATGAGAATAATGTAGATGTATATTATGGTGTCCAGTTAATAGCCAATTAATTTCATTTATAAGAATTCTATTTTCATTTATTTTATTATTTTTCTTTTTAATTTCTTTTATTAATAACTCTTTATAATTTTTAAGTATATCTGGATATATATGATTTGGAAATGCTTGTTTATCTAATATATTAAAATTATTATTTTTAATTAAATTAACTATATTTATAATATTATCATTGTTAATATATTGATTATCAATTAGATATGTATACCAATTACTAACAGCTAAGTTGATATTAAAAACTACATTAGAATCTTTTTCAAATTTATTAATAATATCTGAAGCCAAAACTTTAATGCTTCTCTCTAAAGCTAAATTAACTGAACTATCACTTTTTATTCTACTTATTCTTTCATTTTCAATTGCATCTATAACATTTACTTTTCCTTCTCCAATATCTTCAATAATAGCAACAGATGCATTATGTCCAAGAGAAATACCAATATTATAATTTATGTTTTTCATACTATCCTCTTTTTTTGTTTTTTTAATAATTATAATAATTATACTAAATTAAATCTTAATTTCATCTAATTTAATATTTTTATAAATAAAATATGTTGGATGATTTGTTTTAATCAAATTGATTTCACAAACTAAATCTTTTTGTAATTTATTTAAAATAACATTATTCATATAATCAAATGTTTCTTTACCAAAACAATATATATTTTTTGGTTCTATCAATTTAATCTCATCACATAAAATATCTGCAGAATTATTCACATCATCTATTGTAATTTTGTTATTATAAGTAGCATATTTGACAAGATTAGTTATATATGGTATAGTTTTCAATTTTTTATCTTTAAGTAATTTCAATATAATTTGTCTAAATATATATGAGGTTCTAGTGAATATAAAACTTGGTTTGAAATAATCTTTTTCTAATCCACGACCAAATTTACCTGGATTTAATCCTAACATAATATCATTTCCTTTAAATAATAATCCATTTGGTAAACATAAACTATCCAAAAAGTCTGCATCTATTTTTGTTTTTAAATTTGCTATTTTATCTTTAATTTCCAAATATCTACTCTTTTCTATAGTTTTATTATCTAAAAATAATAATGAAGAAAACAGCATCCAAATAACATTATTACCAACATTTCTCAAATAATCAAAATCTGCAGGTAAATCAATAGCATATAAACTATTCATCAATTCATTCTCTAACAAATAATCCTCTTTTTCTATCTTAGAATAATCAAAATAATCAAGTTGATTATATAATAATTTAAAATAATAATTTCTTTTTATTGCTTTCAAAAAATCAAATAATGGGTTTTTATATTGAATATTATGTCTTAATATCTTAATATCATTCTTTACTATATCTCTTTTTGTTTTTATATTCTTTATACTAAACAATAAATTCCTAATTCTCTTATATTCAATATAATGCTTATTACTCTTTATGTCATCTACTACTCTATGTTTGTCATTGAAATTATCAACATTCTGATATATTGTCGATAATACTATTGGTTTAAATAATATATGTTTAATTCCATATTTATCATCATTCTTTATTTCATTAATTAATTTATTTTTCAGTGAAATAACATCTTTTTTATTTGCTTCTTTATAATCAAAAAGGTCAAAAAGGAAAATTAAATTTATATCTTCACTTTGTATATTATTTAAATTATCAAAATATAAATTGAAATAATATAATTGGTCAACCAAATCTCTATCAATAATAACTAATCTATATTTTTTCCGTAAGATATTATCTAACAATTGCATTTTAGTTTTGAATAATAATTCTTGGAATAACAAAACATTTTGTGGATTTCTACGTAATTCTGTTATACTTATATCATTAAAATAATTCTTAATTATATCTCTAGCATTATCTTTTACAAATTTATTACCATTATTATTTTTGATTAGATTATTTAACTCTTCAATTACTGTAGTTTTTCCAGAAAAACAAGCACCAGAAAGAGTATATATAACCATAATTATAAACCTTTCCTTTAATATAATTAATTATTATAGTATTATACTATTTTTTTTTAAAAAAATATATAAATTTAATTTCTTGATTATAAATACAATAAAAAAAGAAAATAATTAGAAAGTGAGTAATTATTATGGAAGAGAATAAAGTTTGTAAAAATTGCATTGCTTTTGATGAATCAACTAATTTTTGTCGATTGAATCCACCTATTCCCAATGAAATTTTTGATGGAAAGAAGAGAATTACAATCTCTAAATTTCCTGTTATTTTGATGCCAGAGAAAGATTATTGTAGTCATTTTAAGGGGAGAGTAATTAATGAAAAGGATTCTAATTGATTATATATTTTCTTGTAATAATTATTATTACAAAATTATGGGAATAATTTTTGGAGTAAGTATAGTTATTTGTTTAGTTTTTTTATAAAAAGTATATCATTATTAATGATAAACAAAAATAATATACATATTTTTGGTCAATATTTTACTCCTTCATATATAGTTAAAAAATATATATTACCAGAAATTAAAGATAAACTTTATAATTATATTTGGATAGATTTATTTGCTGGTTCTGGTAATCTTATATTCCCAATTTTAGATATTATTCCAGAAAATGAAAGAATAGATTTTTTTAAGAAACATATTTTTCTTTTTGATATCCAAGATAAGCTTGTAGATAAAATGATAACTATAGCTGAAAATTATGGAATTCCAAAAGATATAGCACAAAAAAATATAACAAAAAGAGATTCTATTAAAGATTATCCAGTTTTTCTACTTGAATTAGATTTACCACTTTTTCATATAACTAATCCACCATATCTTTATATAGGATATATTAGTAAACATCCAGAATTATATTATTATTCAGAATACTTCAAAGAAGAAAATCAAGGATATCAAGATTTATATCAATTAGCACTAATAAATGATTTAAGAAATAATATAAAAAATATGATTTATATAATTCCTTCTAATTTCTTATTTGGCTTTTCTGTTTCAAATAAAATAAGAAATGATTTTCTGAAATTTTATAATATAACTAAAACTATAGTTTTTGAAAAAGAGATATTTGAATATACTAAAATAAATAGTATGATATGTTTTTTTCAAAGAAAAGAAACTAAAAAAGATACATTTAATAATATGTTTAATTTAATTAAAATAGCAAAAGATGATAAAGAAACTTCAGAGATTTGTCAAATTTGTACAAAAAAGAAATATAAATTAACTACTGAATTTGATGATTTTGTCGATAATTATTCAGCAAAAAAGCCAATAAATGTAAATTATTATTTATACGAATCAGAAATAGTTAATAATTTTGGAAATAAAGAAGTTTTATTATTAGATGTTAATAATTACAAAAAAGTTAAAATGCAAGTTATTGAATCATTATTCAATAAGTTGACTTATAATGTTTTGTTTCTAAAAACAATTGATTCAGGAAAAATGAATATGAATGATAAAGCTGGATTATATCTGATAAGAGATTATTATGGAGTAGATGGTATTATGGTAACTAAATCTGCAGCAAGAACACATCCAATACAATTATTTTTTAATCCAGAATTATCTATTGATAATCAATTATTATTAAAAGATTATTTTAATTTATTATTGAATTATTTTAGAGATATTTCTGATAGTAAATTTTTAACTAATTTTAAACAATCAAATTATTCATATATAAGAAAATATCTAGGATTAAGACAAGCTAAAAAACTAATACAAACATTTCCAATTTTATCGTTAAATCAGAATGAAATAGATATTATCACAAACTTAGTACAAGAAAAGGAAATAGAAAAGTTAATTGATTTTGTTAAAAAAGTTAATTCAAAATAATAGTATAATATAGTATATGAATAAAACTGTTTTAATAAATTTTTTATCTAGTAAAGGTGTGAAGTTTAAAGTTTATTCTAATAGAATAAATTTGAGATGTCCAGTTTGTGGTGATTCAAAAATAAATCAAAACAAAAAGCGATTAAATATATATTTTGAAAATGATGATATTACAAGTATTATATGTTTTAATTGTAATTTCTTCTCTTCCAAAATTGAGCAATTTTTAAATTTATATTTTGGTGGTGATTTTAAAGAAAATAATAATGAAAATATATTAAATAATGAAGATGTTTTAAAAAATATAAAAAATAAATTAAATACCACACTAAATTCAGAATTATCTGGTTTTAATGTAGTAAAAAACAACAAAATAGAAATAATAAAAGATTTCTATAATTCAGAAAAAGAAAATAATTATAATGATAAATTTAAACCATTATTTTATTATATATCAAAAAATCTTGATTTATTAGATATTAATATTAAATTTAGTAAATTTGATAATTTAATAAATTGTAAAGATAACGAAATTATTGAATATGCTAAATTCAGAGGCATATTTGATGCACCATATATAACGCCAGAAAATGTATATTACGAGATTAATAATAATAAATTTCTAGTATTTCCTTTTAAATATTGTAATTATGTTATAATGTATCAAAAACGTATAGTTACTGGCGATTTAAATAATATACCTAAATATCTAACTTACAATAATAATATTAAATTATTTGATGGATTAGATTATATAGACACCAATTTCAAATATGTATTTTTAGTTGAAAGTGTATTAGATAGAATTTTTATTAAAAATAGTCTAGCTATTACGAGTAGCATATTATCTTTTCACCAAAAAATTATTTTAGATTATTTCTTTAAAGACTACAAAAAGGTCATAATGTTTGATAATTATAATATAGATAATACTGCAAAAAATAAAATTATTAAACTATTAAAAAATCCAGAATATGATGATTACTATTTTTTTCAATATCCAGATTATCTAAATTCATATAAAGATATTAATGAGATATATACTTCTAGAAGCTCAAAATACTATAAATTATTTAATAACAAAGATTTTCTAGTAAGTCAAACAAAAGATAAAATTAAGTTTAAAATTTTACTAAACATTATATAAATAAAAATATATTTATTTAATAAATAACACTTTTTCTAGGAATAGGTTGAATTATGAAAACAGGTTTTGGAAAAAAAATTATAGCAACAACCACACCACAAACTATAGTTTTGAATGAAAATAATGATGGTTGGTATGCCAATCGTGTTGATATTATAAATTTGTCTGGGAGTGAATTGTTAGTATATCCAAATGTAGATAGTAGTGTTTGGGGAGAAGTATCTTCTATGGCCATAATAGTGCCTAATGGATATGCACAGACATTTGTTGGAGACGGCAGACCGCCACTATTTAAGGTTTCATTAGTAACATCATCTCAAGGTAGTGGTACAGTTGTAATAAATGCATTTTGATTTAAAATTAAGCATATAATATGTTAATTGATTTTTCACATAATAATATTATAGACGAAAAACGTAATTGGGTATATCGTGATATTACATTTATTCCTAAGTTTAATAGACAGACTAAACAGCTTGAATATTTGACTGATGTTGATAGTGTAAGAAATGGAATGCGATTAATTTTAGATTGGAAATTGGGTGAACGTATATTATATCCAGAATTTGGTAATATATTGTACAATTATGTTGGTGAGATTATTAATGATATTACAATAAAGAATATTAAACAGGATATAGTAAATATGTTTGCTGATGATATACGTATTAAAATACAAAATATAGAAGTAGTTGTTAATAAAGAAGACAATCATCAGTTAGATATTGAAATTCAGTATGCTATTATTTTATTAAATATTACAGATAAATTGCAATATTATATTAAATTATTATAAATATAATTTAAAATTGAACAATGAAAACAATAGACAATACAAATATATCATACAATTCACAACAATATGATATTTGTAAAGAACGGTTTAAGAATATTGAAAGTTTGATGCAAAATATATCAGAAAAGGTTAATAGTATAACATTATGTGCAAAAGAAAACACAATAATTTTAGATTTATTAAAAAAGAAATTAGATAAAATAGAAGTTGATATTTATGGTAATGGTAAAAATGGATTAAGAGATGATATTAATAATTTGATTAATCTAGAAAAGAAGAGAGATAGAATTATTTCTTTTATATTATCTGCATTTATAACACAAATTATTGGTGTTTTATTTGTAATAGTAAATAAATTTGTTAAGATATTTTAAACAATAGCTATTTTTTATGTTCATTTAGTATATCTTTTAATTTTTTAGGAAACAATATAGTTAGTCTATTTTCAAAAAATTTGTTATTATTTTTATCTTTGTATGTATATATTTTATTTAATCTATAATATAAATTAACTGGATAATTATCTTTCCAAAAATATTTATTAACAGCAAGTGCATATAATAACGTTTTTTCAGACATATATGCATCTTTATTATATTTAACAAAGTCTAAAATATAATTTCTACATTCTTCAACAATATTATCTATTTTTTTTAGACATTGTTTTAATTCATTTTTTCCTAAATCTAAAAATTCTAAATAATCTTCAATAAAAACTGTACTATCTAATTGCTTAATAATATCAAATAATCTTTTTTCTGCATTATTTTTAAAAATATTTTCTAAAAAATTAAAATCTCTGTCCATAATCTCTTTAAATATATCTTCATTTTCTATTGCTTTAATCAATTTATTTTTTAAAATAATTACATCTACAAGAGTTATAAGTTTATCAAGTTTTAAAACAATATCTTCAGGAAGCACTATTAATTTTAAATAACCTAAATTATTAACCTGATTTATATTTTCTTCTCTTTTCTCTTCTCTCAATTCTTTAATTCCAGATTTTTCATTATTAACAACTACCTTAACTACCTTTTTGCCACTTTTCTTCATTTTCATGTCTTTTTAAATTCAACTGTTTCCAAAATGGAAACAGTTCAAATTTAACTATTTTTGAATCAACTTAATTTAATATATACTATACAAAAACAAAAAAAGAGATTTAAAAATAATTTTTTATTTTTTTAAAAAAATTCTAAGAATTAAAAATGGATTTAAAAGAAAGAAAAGAAGGAAGATATAGAAGGAAGAAAAGATAGATATAAAAATATATAATAAATATATAAATATATACATAGATAAATATAGATATATATAATTATATATATTTAACAATATATATCTTTATTATAATTAATTAATTATTAATATATAGATATAATTAATATATAGATATATCTATACTATAGATATAATATTTATAAATATATTATTATATATTATTATATATATAGATCCTATATATTATTTATATATTATTCTTATATATATTTCCCCCTATATCCCCCATAAATATTCTCTATTAGTGATTTCTATGCATACTGAAGCAATGCATCTTCCAAGAGAAGATGAAGAGAAGATGTTGTAATTATACATATTTTGTTGATAATCATATAGTTATGATATATATTAATTTTATTGACAGCACCTAGTTAATTCTGGGATATGTTTTTGATTATTTTTTAATTGATTTTTACTAAGAAAATTCACTTTTTTATTGCTAGTCTTAATTAAAATTAACTTGTCAATTTTTTTTAAAATTTTTTCTTAAGCATATTATATAGGGCCTATAGTTTCGTTAATTTCTAGACAGCTGGAGGCATTTTCTCGGCGATCCTGGAGGCATATTATGAACATCAAATCTTATGACTAAATCTTATTTTTTGGAAAATTATTCTTTTTTGGAATTTAAAATAAGTATAACTTATTTAACAAAAAAAACTATGATAACACTTCTAGAGACTGATGACATAACTGCAGCAAGAGTTGTTTCTGATAATCCAGAAATAATTACTACTTTACATAATTATTTTGTTTTAACAGAAAAGCAATTCTATAATAACAAAATTAGATTCAAAAAAACTAGTAAAATCAATTTGTTAGGAAGATTTAATATCGGATTAACTAAAGATATTATCTTATTTTTAATCAATTTCCTAAAAATTAATTATAATAACATTATTGTTTCAGATAAACTTAAGGAATTATTGTCAATAACATTATTTCATGACATAAAAATTCCAATAATTAAATTTTCAGAAATTGTTTATAAACCAGAACAACAAGAAGCAATAAGAAAAGCATTAGATGCAAGTAGAGGATTGATTATATTACCATGTGGGTTTGGAAAAAGTTTAGTTGTTGCTGGAATAATTGAATCTATACTTAATTGTCAAGAATTATTTACTAAAAATATCATAAATAACAACAGTAAAGCTATAATCTTTGTTCCAACAAAACAATTAGTTAATCAAACTTATACTGAATTTATCAAAACTTATAAAATATCTCCAGAAAAAATAACTATGTTTACTGCAGGATTTAATTACAGTAATAATGCTAAAATAATAATCACAAATCAACAATACTATAACAAAAACTATAATAAAATACTACATAACGATATTAATATTCTAATATTTGATGAAGTACATTCTTTAAAAAAGAATAATATATCAACAAAATTTATCAGACATTTTAAAAATGCCAAATTCCTATTCGGATTATCTGCTACACTACCAAAAGAAGAAAAGGATAAATATAATCTATTAAAAATCGGCCCGGTTTTATATCAAAAAGAATATTCAGAATTAGAAACAATAAATAATACAAACAATAAATTACAAATTAATTTATATGATATAACATATAATATTAATAATAAAAAAGAAATTATAAGAAGAATAAAATCAGATTTAGTAGAAAAAGAAATTGTTAGACTTGGTGATAAATATCAGCTTGAATGTAGTTATACATTAACAGATGAAGGAATAATATATCAAACAATTAAGAATATATTTGTTGATAAGTTAGAAAATATAAGTAATACATTATTTTTATTTGATTTTCTTGCTACAGAAGATAAAATAAAAAATATTATTGATACAAATTTTTCTGAATTAAAAAATAAATATGATATAAATTATATTGATGGAAGAACAGATATATCTTTACGAGAAAAAATTAGAGAGAAATTTAATAATCAGAATAATATTATTTTATTTGCACAATCACAAACATTAGGAGTTGGTATAAATATTCCAAGATTAATTAATTTAATTTTATTTAGTATACAAAGTTCAAATGTAAAGTTTATTCAAGCTGTTGGTAGATTGTTAAGAAGAGTTGATAATAAAGATGTTGTAAATATATATGATATACATACTAATATGAATTATTCAACAAATCATTATAATAAAAGATTGTTATTATATAAAAATTATTTTAATATTAAAAACATAAAATCAATTTGTAGTGACATTGATATTAAAATAGAAAATAGACTATTTAAATAGATATTAAATTAAACAAAAAAATGAAAGAGGTTAATAAAATGATGAATAAACAAAATAGATATACACAAAGTAAATATTTAAATCAAATAAACCAAAAAAATTATTCTAATTCTAATTTTAGAAAAGAAAATAGATATATTAGAAAAATAAAAAATGAGATTAGACATGGTAATATATTTAATTTTAGATGTAAAGGTGTTGTTCTTGAAATAGTTGAGGTTGAAAAAGATAAATATAAAGCAAAGATAAAAGTTGGTGAGATGATATATGAGATACCTGTTAATCAAAATATAAGTTTACCAAATATAGTCTATGAAGATAGTAGATGTAGATGTGATTTAAATCCAAGTTTAAATATTAATGATGTTGTTGAATTATCAGTGTTTAAGATTTTAAAAAACAATAATTAATAATTGTATTAAGGAGTATTAGTATTTAATGAATAATAAAATATCTATTATTTTTTATAATGTTTATTCAATTAATAAAGGATTTATTGATGATATAAGTCGTTTATTATCAATAAATAAAGATATAGATTTTTATTTTAAAAATGAAAGTATTGAAAAAATATTAGATATATCAGAAAAAAATAACACATTAGAATCTGTAAAAAATAATATATTAAATTTACCAAATATTATTTGGCAGTTTATTAATAATAATGCAAATAAATATGATTATATATTGTTTCTAGATAGTAATTGTAAATATATTATTAATAATTTAGAAGAATATATTAAAAATCATTTAAAGATAATAGACCATTTTTATATTATTGTGGATAATTTAGCAGATTATGTTTTTAAAAATAATTATATATTTAATTTACCATATTATGAGATAATGTTAAAATTAAAAAATAATTTAGAGATTAAATTATTGACTAATTCAAATTTTGGTTCAATATTTATTAATTTGAAAAATTTTAAGAAAATTAGTAATTATCTTGACTTATTTAATCCCACAAAAAATATTTATAGGATTTATTATCTTGACAAAATAATTCTAGAATTATTTAAGAAAAAACAACAACCTATAATTAAATCAATTGCTATAAATAATGCTATAAATTATAATAATATTGATTTTAAAGATATGTTTTATACAACTTCAATAGAAAAAGAAACATTTAAAATTGCACTATATCATACATTTAAATCAAACATAACAACAGAAAAACAATTATTAATTCAAGAATTAGATAAAGTGAAAAAAGATATATTAGATAGTAATAATTTACAAGATGTTATTATTCCATTTTTTAATAATATAGAATGAAGAAGAATATGAAAAACAAAGAAAACAAAGAAAAGAAAAGTAGAAAAAAAAGTAAAAAATAATAATTCTGATACAAAAGAATCAAATATGTCAGAAAATAAAACAAAGTTATCTAATGAATTATTAGAACTAAAAATTGATAATATTATTAATGAATTATTTAATACAGTTATTTTATCAAAAGAAAATAAGGAAATTAATGTTAAATCTTTAATAAAAAATAAAGAGATTATAATCAACTTTTTATATAGTATATTAGATAAATATAAACAAAAAAATAAACATGAATATATAAAAGATACTATTAATCTGATATTTATAGAAGATAATATTAAAAATTTGATTTTAGCCTTTTTAACTGGAGACGAAGAATTATTAACAGAAATAATAAAAACACAATATAATATAATAACAGCTTTTCTAGAATATATCTCAGCATTAGAAGATGAAGATTTAAATTTACTATTAAATAATATATTTAAAACGGCGTATAATACAAATAATAATGAATATATTTATTTAGATAGTTTAATTTCTATTTTTATTTTAGTTTATTATCTGATAACAGTATTTGTTTCTTTTGATAATAAAAATATATTAAATATAAACAATAATAATAACGAGAATGAAGAAGAAATAAATAATAAAAAAATATTTTTTAATTTATGTTATTTATCTTCAAGATATAAAAATACAAAATATCCATTATCTTTAATAAACAGTTTATGTAACACTGAAGGCAGTGTATTAAAAATATCCTTATTATTATTTATTCATGATTTTATAATCAATAATATAGTATACTACATAATACATTTATTAATATTAAAACAAATAAAAAATACTGAAAATAATGTAGATATTGTTAGCAAATTAAATATATTTTATTCTACAATTCCACAGGAAGTCTATAAAAAAACAATTTCAGATACATGTATGATATTAGAAAGAAATCTGGCAGATATATCTAGTTTTATAAATAAATTATCAATAAAAGATTCAACAGAGTTAAATAATTCAGAATTGATAATAGAATTAGCTTTGTATAGGTTAATAATTATATTTTTAAAACTATTTTGTCAAAAATATTTAAAATAGTATATATCCAATAGAATATTTTAAAAAAAATAGGAAATAATACTATGATAATCGAATATATAGAAAATGATTCTATTAAAAATGATAATGAAATAGGTAAATTTTATAAAATTGTAAAAAATTTCAACTTAAAAAGAGACTCTGATATTAATAATAAATTTTATTCTTTAGATTTTAAGTTGAATTTATATCATTTCTTTGATATTATTCCAAAAAATAAAAAAATAGATTTATCAAAAATAGAAGAAATAGAGATAATTAAATTAGATAATAAAATGCTAAAAGAGTTTGTTAAGTATTTTTCCAATATAAACAATAAAATAATTTTAAAAAATAAACTATTAAAATTATTAAACGCATTAAATCTAAGTTTTACAAAAACAGATATTGTAGAATTGATAACATTTTTTATTTATAATATAAAAATAATTTCTATTAAAAAGATAAAAATTGCTCATATATTAAAGAAAATATATGAATTAATCTTAGAATTTTCTAAAAACAAATGATAATCTTTCTAAGAAAATACTATTTTGATAGATATTTTGAAAGAAAAAAAAGCAATATAATAAAAAGAATTTTTTATTTTTTAAGATATATTTTAAAAGGAAGAAAAAGGAGGAATAAATGAAAAATATTAAAACTAAAATTAAAGAATCTACAGAAAATATATATTCTAGATTTATAGAATTATTAAATACTAAAGAAATAATGAAAATTCTTTATTTGTTATTTGTTATCCAAAAAATAAAATCAAATTCTAAGATATTCAAAAATCTTTTACAAAAACATAAAGAAAATTTTAATATAGATTTGTTAATGGAACAAGATTTTATTAGAAAAAATATAAAGAAAATTAGTATAATGATGTTGTTTAATTTATATAATAATAATCTTTTTAAAGAATATATCAACAGATTTAAAAAAGAAAATATTGATAGTTTCGATTCTTTAAATAATTGGTTTAATTATATATTAAATAATCTAGAGAAAATTATAGTACAATTAACAGCAGATAAAATTTTTTTATCAATAACAAATATCAATAATAGTAATAGTAAAAAAGAAAGCAGAGATATGAATGATATATTAACAAAATTAGATTCTAATATAATAGAACGAATATTGGATAATGAATTTAAAGAATATGTTGATTTATATAGAAAATATAATAGTAAGTATGCATTAGATTATATGTATATTTCAAACAAAATAGATGAATTGTGGTATTTAATTTTGTTTGTTTATTTAAATAGAAAAGAAGCTGATTTAGTTAAAAAACTAGACTCTATTCCAAACGATATTTTAAATAATATTATATCCAAACTTTCAAAAAAAATTTGGTATAATATTACTAAAAATAAATTATGTAATTTTTTATATTATATTAATAAAAGTATAATTAAAACAAATAAATAAGGAGATGATAATTATGTCAATGTTTAAAATGAAGGATAATAATGTTTGTTTAAAAAATATAGAGATAAATAAATCTTCTAATCTATTCAAGAAAAATACACTTTTTATATATCCAGAAATTGGGAATTCAGTAACAGCAAGAGTATTATGGTTTAATATAATAGACGATATTTTACAAAATAGAAAATTATCAGAAATTTCAGATGAAGAATTGACAAAATTATTAGTATTCAATAAATATGATTTTATAATAACTAGAATTGTACATACAGTTTATAAATACAATAATCAAAATAATAAACTTGAATCGAGTTTTGTTTATTGTGAAAAAGATAATACTTCAGAGACAAATATTAAATTAGCAAAAGATATTATAAAAAATAATAATATCAATAATTTTAATGATTTATATAATATATTTTTAAAAGAAAAAAAAGAAAAAGTAAAAAATAATGAAATAAACTGTAAAATATGTAATATAATAGATGATATAAGAATAAAATATAGTAAGTTATTTGAAATAAAAAAAGAAAATAATATAAATGATGAAGAATTTAATAATGATTTAAAACAAATCGGCGGATTTCTTAAATTACAAAAGAAATACAGAACCTTTGTTCCAGTTTTTGTTATTAACGATAAATTACATCCAGAAAATCACAATCAAGTAAAATTATTACTATTATATGATATCAATGCTATATATAATCTATTTAATTTAGTAGATTCAATGAAAATATTCTTTAATAATCTATCTAAACCAGATAACTATAATCTAGAAATAAGTACTTACGAATATAAAAACAAAATAAATACTAAGCTTAAATTGATAAAGAATATAGATCCAATAATTAATAAAAATATAATAAAAAATGAAGAAGAATTTTATAATACATATATTAAAAATACTGGATTTGACTTAAATAATTATCTAACTAAATCAAATGAAAATGATATAAATAAATTCTATAATATAGCTATAGAAATGCTAAATTCAACAAATATAATACTTGATAAATATAATATAACAGATATTAACAAAAATAATAGTATTAATACAATAGTAGTAGATGACAATAATGATAATAATGATTTTATAAATAATAATCAAGAAATAGAGAAAATAGAAGATAATGTAAAAGAAAAAAAAGAAGAATTAAATAAAATTGAAGTAAAAGAAGATAATAGTAAGCAAAAAGAACCAGAAAATAAATCAGATGATTTTATAGAAGATTTTATAAATAGCTTAAATATATAATCAACAAATACTTAACTACTTTAATATGAAAAAAAATATAATTTTGGAAGCCATAAAAAAAGAAGTAAGTAGAATGCGTAAAATTAAGCATATTCACTTGCTTAGTGTAGATGAGATATTAGATGTATTTAAAGGTATTGAAAATATAAATAGTGTAAAAGAACTTGATAAAATATTGGAATTTTCAGAAAAAATAGATTTTGTTAATTGTTCTGTTTCTATTAGTAAATCTGGAGAGATTGGTGTAAAATCTAAATCTTCAGATTTGTTTACAAATACAAAAGATATTTTAAATACTGCAGAAGAAACCGGGATAGTTTCTTTTAAAGAATTTGCTAATTTTTTGAAATATCTACAAAGCAAAAATGCAGATAAATGGTTTAAAGAAATTAAAGAAAAATATTCAAATGAATTATTAGAATTATTAAATAATACTAAAAATAGAGAAATACTTACTAGTAAAATAAAAAATATATTAGGTAAACGTAAATTATCAGATAAAGAAATTAGTGAATTTAAGTTTACTACAGATAATATAGATAGAATCCAAATTTTTGGAGAATTAGCTACACCAAACACTATGAACTTAATTAAATATCAAATGGATAAAATTACTCCAGGTGCTTTTGTAGTATTTGGTTGTGTATTATTGCTTAAAAACAAAGAAGCAAAAAAGATTACTGATTTAGATATAAGTACAACTATTATTGGTAAAAAGATAATGACAGATTTTATAAAAATATTTAATAGCAATAATTGGCATATATATTACAAAAATATAATCAATTTAATTAAATCAGATAAAATAGGAGAATTATTAAATAGCATAAAAAATCTTGTCAATTTTGTCAAAAAAAATAAAGATTATATAGACAAGAAAATAGAGGAATTTAAAAAAGAATTGGCAGAAGCTAGACAAAATGAGGATACAAATATAACATTAACTGATATATCAAAATTATATTCTTCAGATAAGATTTTGTCTGAATATATGAAATTGATAGAAATAGTCAGAAATAGTATATTAGAAAATGCTCCTCAACAAAGTTTTCTTGGCGCACCAGAAATAGAAGGAGTAGTTATTAGAAATAAATTAAGTAATAGTATTGTCAAAATTGTCAATTTAGAAAATTTTACACAACGTAATATAGAGAGATGGTCAGATAACAAATATCTATCAGAATTAACAGATAAATTATTTAAAGATTTAATAGAAGGAGTATTTAAAAATCCAGATATTTTAAATTTATCAAGTAAGTTAAAAGAGAAAATTAATGATTGGTTATTAGCTAATCGTGGAAAAAGATTTTCTTCAATTGAAGATATAATAGAAAAAGTAGTAATTCCAGATATAGAAGACGATATTTCACAAAAATTAAATAAACTATATAATTTATCTGTATTTCAGCAACAGATTAATAAGATATTTAATGAATATATTGATGAATTAAATGAAATATACAAAAAGATTTCTTCTAAAGATAATTTAGATAATTTAGATAAAAGTATTTTGTTTAAAATAAATAAAACAAAGATAGAAATTGATGAATTATTCAAGAATTTAAATTCAGTAAAAACTATTGATAATGCAATTATTTATGTACTTAGATTTATTTTATATGATTATGGTAGCAAAAAGACAAAAGAAATAATAGAAAGTTATGTATGAAAGATATTAGTAGACCTATAATTAAAACAGTATTGATTCCTGCAGATTCGACTGGATGTTCACATTATAGAATGATATTTCCAGCAATGGTTATAAAGTCAATGTTTAAAGATATATTATATATTGAAACATATAAATATATCTTAGATAAAGATTTTTATAATGGAATTAAGAATGTAATGGTACAGCGTCACGTTTCTGAAGGACAATTAAAATCATTGGAAATGTTAAAATTATTATCATTACAATACAATTTCTGGCTAACTTATAATATAGACGATGTAGTATCTCCAGATGATATACCAAAATATAATAGGTCTCATAAAATATATAAAGAGCTTATAAAAAATGAAACAATAAAAAAATCAATGGATTTATGCGATTTTATTGTAGTTACTACAGATGATTTAAAAAATTATTATATGAACAAATTTCAACAAAATCCAAATAAGTTTATTATAATACCAAACTTTTTACCAAGATGGTGGGTTGGAGAATGCTACAATCTAGATAAAATATCTCATTTATACGATAAACATAAAAATAAACCAAGAATACTATTTACATCATCATCTGCACATTATGATATGGATGGAAGCAATAATTATATAGACGATTTTACTCATATAAATGATTTTATTATTAGGAATATAGATAAATATCAATTTGTATTTATTGGTGGACTTATACCAAAACAATTAGAACCATATAAAGATAAACTAGAAATATATCCCGGATATGATATTCTTAATTTTATTAGAGAAGTAAATAGTAAGGAATGTCAATTAATTATTGCACCATTACAGAATAATATATTTAATATATGTAAGTCAAATATAAAGTTAATTGAAGGCTGGGCATTAGGCATACCAGTAATAGCACAGAATTTACCTAATTATTCTAAGTATACAGATTTGATATTTAATGATTCTAATGATTTAGAGACAGTAGTAGAAGATGTTTTGTCAAATAAAAATAAATATCTAGATATAGTAAAGAATTGTAGGAATATAGTAGATTTTGGTGATGAGAATCAGCCAAATGGTTATTGGTTAGAAAAGAATATAAACTATTGGTTTCCATTATTTAATATGCAAAATAAATCATTATATATTGATTTAAATCTGTATAAAAAAATAGAAAATGGTATATTAAATAATAGAAGTAACAATAAAGATATTATGGTAACATTATGAACTATTCAAAAAACAATAATAATTATTATAATAACTATAATAAAAGTAGAGGTTATTATCAGAAAAATTACAAAAATTATTCAAAACAAGAATATAAAAAGAATGATTTAAAAGAAAAAGAATATAAAAAGGAATATAATAAAAATAAACAACAATTAGACTGTTTTGGTATAATATATTACAAAAAAATGGAAAAAGAGGAAAAGAAAAATTATTATGGTTATATTAATTGTGAAAAGTTAAGTGGTTTATTTAATATAAAGATTTTTGTAGATAGAATATATCTATTAGGTATAGAACAAATTAAGGATAATAAATCTATTAGTTTAGATATATATCTCAAAACAACAAAAAATAATGAAAAGCTATTAAAGTTTATATTAAATAAAGAAATAGATATAAAAAATCTCAAAGATTTATTTATTGGAAAAATTCAAAAGAAAAATGATAAATTAATATTTACATTAGAATTAAGAGATAAAGTAATAGAAATAGGATGTACAGTAGAAAAATATAATGATATTTCTGGAAAAATAATTTTAGATAATCCAACCTAATTAATCTTAACCACATTTAGTCACAATCTATTATTTGTTTTATTTATGTCAAAAAAAAGATAGGCAGCTGCAGCTACCTATCTTAATATAATTAATTATAATATCTTAATATTTAATTCAATATTAACAAGGAAATCACAAACTATCAATATCAATTTCAGTTTCTATATGATTTGATAGTATTTTCAATCCTTCTTTTACTTTTTCTTTTTCCTCATCAGACAAACCAGAAAGAATCTCTTTAAGATTGTCTTCTGTCAAAGTAATCTCAACTTTTTCTTCTTCCTCTTCTTCTGCTTCTACATCTATATCTTCTATATCTGTATCAGCTTTTTCATCGGTGTCAATATCAGTATCAACATTTTCATCGGTGTCAATATCAGTATCAACATCAGTATCTACTTCAACATCAGCATCTTTCTCATCTTCTAGTTCTTCAAATTCTTCATTAATAATTTTTTGGATAGATTCAATAAGTGTTGATTTTGGCGTCTTTTGTTTCTTTATCTTAGACATTTTCTTTGCTTTAATTTTTTCAAGAATTTGTTGAATTCTCTTCTTTCTAGCAACTCTTTCCTTTATACTTTCCATATTTTTTCTAGCCCCCAAAGAAGGTTTATGTTTAATACTCTCAGGAATTTCTTCTAGCTGTTCTATATCTTCACTATCAGCTTTGATATCAACATTTTTCAACAATTCTTTAAGTTTTTTCAATCTCTCATTTCTCATCCTAATAGTTTCTTCTCTTATTTTTTGAGATTCTTTTTTAAGTCTTTTAATAAGTTCTGGATTGTGCATAATATTACTCCTTTATTTTTTTTTAATCCATTCTCACTTTTTATATTTATACTTATATTTATAATTTTTTTAAAAAAAAGAAAAAAAATATTTACAAAATTAGTTTTGTTTTATATATTCTATTTATATTTTAAATTAAAAAAATTATAATAAAAAAATAAATAAACTCATATATTATTGGAGGATTAACATGGTAGATATATTAAATAAAAATGTAGAAGGAATTGATATTGAAAGTATAATCAATGATTTTGAGGTGTTATCAGATAATAGATATAAGTATTTTTCTGTAGATGAAGAAAAAACAAAAGAAAATTTAGAGAAATATTATGATGAAGATATTTTTAAAAAAATTGTTATGGAGTTAGCAAGAGGATTTTTAAAAGAATCTACCTTGTTATCAGATAAAGAATTTCTAAATGATTTATTTGTTGAAGCAAAATGTGGATTATTAGAAGCGGCAAGTAAATTTGACGATACAAAAAATAATAAATTCATGACGTATGCTTATATTTATATTAGAAAATATATATTTAAATTTATTAAAAAATATCTAGAAAAATATAGTTTACATACTAGTTTATCAAAATTTGATTCTGATAGTGATGAAGATATAGATGATGAAAGAAAAGAATCAGTGTTATATTCTAATATAGAAAAAGATTATTTTAGTAAATATAGTGGACATAAAGATATAGAGACAGAATTACAATATAATATTACCGAATTATTAAATACTTTAAATGATTATTATAAAGACAATCAAGAAGATTTATTTAAATTATATGTTCTATTAAAATACTATTTTGAAGATGAAGATATATCTGATATAATTACTAATTATGATTATTTAGAATTAGTTAATGATATAACAGAAAAAAGAGATGGATTTGAAAAAAGATTAAAAGGACTTAAAGGCAGTTATCCTGCTGCAATAAAAGCAATGATGTTAGATAAAATATTTAAATATGTATCTACATTTTAATAGTTTTTTTGTAAAATACTATTATGAACAAATCAAAAAATAAAGGTAAACAATTTGAAAGGACTGTTTGTAAGATATTTGAGTCAGTATATAATGAGCAATTTATTAGAGTGCCTAATTCTGGAGCATTTATTGGTGGTAGTAATATCAATAATATAAAAATAACAGAGAATGGACAGAATCTTAGTTATTTTAGAGGAGATATAATCCCGCCAAAAAAATATGAAAAATTGATTATTGAATGTAAAAAACGAGCAAAAATAGATTTATATTCAATAATAACAGGAAATATAACGGAAATTAAGGAATGGTTAAAACAATTATATAACGATTATAGACCAGACGAACAATTTATTAGATTATTAATAATATCTGCAAATTCTAAAAAACCATTAGTTGTCTTTAATTCAAAATATCATTTAGAATATACATTTCAAAATTATCTTATTATTCAAATTGATAATATTATTGAAAATTTATCAAAAGATTTTATTATTACAGAATTATCTGACGTTTTTTTAATAAAAAATGAAATTAATTTTAAAATTTAAAATATAGGATTATCACGAAAATATTTTCTCATAGCATACCGATATTCACTTGTACTATCATATTTTAAACGAGCATTAAAAATCATTTTGTCTTTTAAAAGACAAAATTTTGTCTTTTATACCAAAATCTCTGGCAATAGATTCTACTCTATAATATTCTGCGGGTGTTGCTTCTTCATAAGATACTAATGGTATTCCACGCTTGCTTAAATCTGGTTCATCTCTAAACATATTAAAATCTCTTATTGTCTTAATAGTCGTACGACTGAATATTAATATTTATTTTTTGTTTTTTTTATTTATATTTATTTATAATTTATTTATAAATATATATATATTTAACTTTTAGATTGTAAGTCACTTAATATGAATTAATATGAATGTATATATATTGTTTCCTACAGCGAGGCCTGAAGTTGCGTTCGAAAGAATAAAAGAATGGCTATTTAATAGGACAGAATTAACTACAACTATTAAATTTGCTATAGCAGTTAGGACTATAGAACAATATCATATTTTAAAATCTAAATTAAATAGTCTGTCAATCTTACCTGAATATTATATCAAAATCATTAATAATGATATTCCTGGGGTGTGTTATCCATTATATAATTTATCATATAATCTAGATAAATGTTATCCTGAAATTAAAAATGAAGATATTGTTATTGCTACTTTTGACGATTTTCATCCGCTTTTTTCTTGGGATAAGTTTTTATATAACTATTTCTTTACAAAAACAAAACCACAAGTATTCTTAACTTATGATAGTATCCAAGATGTTAATAATATTATTACTCTTCCAATAATGAATTATGCAGCATTAAAAGAATTAAATTATATAATATATCATCCAATATATAATCATATGTGTGCTGATGAGGAATTGTATGATGTAGTAAGAGAAAAAGATATTTTATTAGATATACGTAAATATGATAATAGAATCTTTTTTGAACATAGGCATTATGTCAATAATAAACGTAATCCAGATGATTTAGATAAATATGTTGAAAGTAAACATTTAGATGATAAATTATTATATTTTTCTAGAAAACAATTATCTATTCAAGAAAAATTAAAAATAAACAAAGCACATATAATTAAAAAAAATAATTTTCAATCAAATTTATGGAATATATGTATTTTATCTATTCCAAAGAGAGAAAAGATATTAAAAGATTTATTAGTCTATTTAAGCAGACAATTATTATTAAATGTAAATATAACTGTTAATAATGTATCAGATGAATATGTTTCAAATAAAAGAAATGAATTGTTATTTTTCTCAGTAAATAGAGGCTATAAATATATATCATATATCGATGATGATGATTTAGTTTCTGAAATATATATCCCGTTGATAGCTAAAATTTTACAAAAAAATAACGTTGATAGTGTTGGTTTAATTGGTGTAGTAAATGATTATAATAACAAAAAAAATAATGGATTGTTTATTCATAGTATCAAATATAACAAATGGATAAATAAATCAATTAAAACTAAAACAATAAATATACCACAATTTAACTTAATTGATTTTGAGATTAATAATATATATTATAGGTTTCCAAATCATATCAATCCTATTCGATTGGAATGTATTATTAAAAACAATATTAATTTTAATTATGATATGAATGAACGTGAAGATAGACATTTTTCAAATCTTTTATATAATAAAAAAGCAATCAAAAGTGAATATTTAATAACAAAACCCATTCTTTATTATTATCGAGACAATATTATTAAATAGTCTATGACTTTATATATATTAAACAATATTACTTTATCTTGTATTTTTTTATTTTTTTTAATTAAAATATAAAAAAATTTAAATTATTTATATAAAAGGAGAAATTATATGATAGTATTACACAGAATTCCAAAATCAATAGAAGAAGTGATTTCTATGCATGCTGAAGCAATGCATCTTCTAAGAGAAGATTTTTTATTATAGTATAAATAATATTAACAATTCATATACAATCTAAAGATAGTATCTTTCTTGATTATATGTTTAAGTAAATAAGAGCCTATTTAATAAACTTGATAGTAAAACACGGAATAAATTAGCAAAAGTTCTTGGATATAAATCTGAAGATGATTTGTTTAAAAATGCTTTCTTTACAATGGAAGAGGCTGAACGTGTCGCTGAAGCAATTACTAATAAAAAATTGCCAGAAAATAAGTATCTACTGTTATTTAGATATGAAGAAGAGTATGGAGTAATATCTAATTCAATAGTTGCTGAGCAATTGATATTATTTACACCAGAATGGTATACTGATGATAAAGATATTTTATTACAAAAGATAATTAGTGGGCGTGAAGAAGAAAGTTTTGAACAATATTTTGCACATTTTCAAGCATATTTCTATTCAGATAATAACTGGACACCAAAAGATAAAGAAATATTAAATCTTAAAGACGAATTTGGTACAACAGTTAAAGAAGTTTTAGAGCAAGAAAGTGAAGATCTTGAAGAAGAGGAAGAAGATTGGTGAAATTATAAAAGTATATTTTTAAAAAAATTAGAATTATAATATAATTCTAAATTATTAAGATAATCTAAATTATATTTATTATTAAATTTGTTTATACATATTTTCTGTTTATTCCAAAAATCTGTTGTTTTTCTTAATATAGACTTATTTAATGTTCTATCATTATCTTTTATTTTGAGATAGCTATATTTGTAGTCTGGATATAAAAATTGCAATTTATAATGAGACATTATTCTAAAACTATGGTCTATATGATCAAATCCAATATCAAAGTTTTCGTCAAATAATCCAATTTTTTCTAATATATTTCTAGTATAAAAACAAAACATTCCAACACAGTGTTTAAAAAAGATAATATCATTTTTTTTGGAAAATAAAGGTTTATATTTAAATCTGATTTTATTATTAATATATTCTATATTACAATCACCACCATAACCATAACAAAAATGCTCTATTCCAGATTTTTTAGATAATTCAATATAATCATTAAATATGCTTATATCTGATATAGCTATATCATCTTCTAATAAGAATAAATAATCACAATTAGTTTCTAGAAAATGTTTTAATATAATATTCTTATTTTTAGCTATATTAACTTTATCATTTTTCTCTATATAATCATAAATAATATTGGTATAATTAAATATATATTTATTTGTATATTTTATGTCAATATTAGAATTTTCTAGTATAATTAACTTGTTTATTTTTGGAATTATTATATCAATAGAAGTCAATAATTCTTTAAATAATTCTTCTCTATTTGCAGTTAAAATACCAATACAAATATCATTCATAAATAATTATTTATTTTTTTAAATTTTAGTTAGTATAATAATTATACTTATTATGACCACAAATATTAAAAATATCAAATTAAAAAGCATATATATAAAGAATTTTATGTGCTTTAATGAATTAAATCTAGATTTTGATAAGTTTAGTCCAGGTAATGCATATTTAATTACAGGAAAAAATCTAGATATGTCAACTAATGAAAATATAGCAAACAATGGTGTAGGTAAATCTGCACTGTTTTCTGCTATATTTTTTGGTTTATTTGGTGACACATTCCATAATCTATCTTCACAATCTAATATCCACAAATTTGACAAATTAAATGAACCATTAGATATTATCCTAGAATTATATTGCAACAAGGATTTATATACGATACATAATCATATTGATAAATATAAAAGACCAATAAATATCAAGATATATAAGAATAATGAGTTAGTTAATTTTTCTTCAGTAAAAGATTCTAGAAAATATATTGTTGATAAAATCCTATCATTACCATTAGATTATTTCAAGAATATAGTATTTTTAGTTGCAGATAATAATGTTAATTTTATATCAATGAATTATCAGGATAAAATAACATTTTTAAATAGAATATTTAAATTGACTAAATATCAACAATTAAATGAAATATTTAAAGATGATAGATTGGATTTGGTAAATAAAATAGATAGAATAGATAATGAAATGAAGAATTTAGAAAGAATAATTAATGATTTGAATATTAATATTAATAAACAACAAAATGATAGATTACTTCAATTTAAAAATAAGTTAAATTTGTTTAAAGATATTATTGGAGAAAAGATTGTTATTATAGAGCATTGTATTGAAAAAATTAATAATTTATATGCAAATGAAAATTATAAAATTATAATAGATAAAATACAGATTCTAAGATTAATATTAGATAAATTAATATTTTACAAAACAGAATTAGTCAATTTAATAGAGGCTATTGATTTAGCAAAAATAGAAAATAGTGATGATATTATAGCCATATATAAACATTTATCACATTTAATAATCACTATTCATAAATCAATTGATTTGAACTTTATGGATAATAATATTGAATCAAAATTGATAGATATCAATAATAAAATCATAGAATATAAAACCAAAATAATGTCTAATATGGAATCTATCAATAAAAAGAATATTGATGTCAAAAATATGCGTTCAAAATTAAATGTATTCAAAGATTATTTATGTAATAACTGCTTATCTAAACTAGATAACTTAATTCAAGATTTGCTTTCTGAAATAAATATAGTAAATAAATCAATTGATGAAGATAAAAAAAATCTATCCAAACTTAATCAAATCTCTGATATTATTAATGATATCAAATCATTTATTAATAACATTTTAGATAATATGTCTAATTCTATCAGAACTATTGAAAATAAATTTAAAGAAATAGAACTATTTGTTAATGATAAAACTAATAATGAAAATAATCATATAATTGAATTATTAAAAAAAAATAAGGATATATTAACTACTAGACAAAAAGAAAAAGGGGAATTATATACTAAATATAAATATATTGAATTCTTAGAAAAATTTAATAAAGACTTTATTGTTTATATGTTTAATAATGTTATAGAAATCTTAAATAAATTGATAGAATACTACATAAACAAATTCAGATTAAATTATGTTTGTAGATTTGATAGCAATCTCAATTTATTGGTTTTTAATAAATCTGGTATAGAAACTAATTATAATAATCTATCTTCTGGTGAAAAATGTAGAGTTAATATGGCTTTATTGTTTGCTATTCGAAACCTAATTTTGATGCGATATTCAATTTCAGCTAATTTTATGGTAATAGATGAATATTTTGATTCTAATATAGATGAAGCTGGATTACAATCTATAATAGATGTACTAAATGATATTAAAAATAAAGAAAAATTACAATTATATATAATTACACATAGACAAGAAATAAAAAATTTTTATAAATATAAATTCTTTGATAAAATCATATCCTTTACTAAAAAAGAAGCCAATTCTACATATAATATACTAGATGTTGTATGATTTCACTTTTATCTGATATTTGTATTTAAAATAATCACATATTATTTTTTTAATTAAAATATAAATAATATTAACAATTCATATTAAATATAATAATAGTATTTTTTTACTTAAAATAAATAAAGAGGCACTCTGATATGAATTATAATAAATTTTTTAAACCAATTAAAAGAAAAGTTATATTAGAAAAGGAAATTGAAGAAGAAAAAATAACTCCAGAAATGATTAGAACTTTTGCTAAAATGATAAAACCAAATTCTACTGTAGAAGAAATGACAGAAATATGGGAAAGTATACTAAATAGATAAATACAATCAAATATATATGAAAACATATTCAAATAATTTTGAAATTAGAAATGCTGTAATTACCTTTCTTGATTTATTTAATGATATATATGTATATCGTAAAGAAGGTAATGAACGAAAAAAGATTTATGTTAAAACATTTTTTGGAAATAAAAATAGAATAAACAAATTTATTGAAAATATATCATTTACACAAACACCACCAGTTATAGCTGTAGAGTATATGTCTATAGCTAGAGATTCTAATAGAGTATCTAATCTTAATGAACATTTAAAATATCTACCTGACATTCGTTATATTCCAGAAGAATTATTGGATAATTATTATAATAAATTCCCTGGAAATCCAGTTAATATAGAATTTAGATTATCTATTTTCTGCAAATATCGTGCTGATTTAGAACAAATATTAAATAATTTTATATCATTTTTTAACCCGAGCGTATATGTAGTAACGCCACACCCCAAAATCAACCCAGAAAAAGGAATAATGTTAAAACATTGCGTTGTGTGGTCAGGTAATGTCAATATAGATTATAATGACAATTTAGATGATAGGATAAAATATAATGCAGATACTTCATTTACATTTAAAACATGGATATTTCCAGGCGAAGGTCCATATCAAGATAATAATTATGGTGTGATTGAAAAAATCAATTTCTTCCCAGAAATTATTGATGAAGATGATTATTCATATTTATCTTCTTGGTATCCCGTTGATAAGAATACTTTAGAGACTAATTATGAAGATTTAATTGTCGGCATGGTAAAATTACCGTATTACGATAAATTGACTATATCTGGTGATATTAAAAAACGTGCTAGAAATGATGTTGTGTCTGGTTACTGGATTGATATATCAGCAGCAATTTCTGGTGAAGTAAAGAATATGTATATTCCAACATCAGCTGAGCCAATATATTTAGTTACAGATCATGATAATTTATTAATAATAAGTAATGCGGCTATTATTACTAAATATTCAGAACAAATTGATTTGATAGATTTAATGAAAAAATATAATATTTAACGATTTTTGGTATAATAAGATAATATAGCTAATGCATTATTATGATTATCTTTAATTTGTTTTTTGGCTATTAAATAAGCAATATCAATTAAATTATGGTTAAATTTTAATATATTTTCATTAATAGTATGTTCAAAAAATAAGAATTTGAATTTATTATTATCCTTATATTTATCATAAATATCAAATATCTGGTCAAATGCCAATATATCTAACTGTTTCTTAAGTCTATCTATCATATTATCATCGTTATATATTCTATATTTTGGATTAATACTAGCTATTAAAATATATATCTCATCATAATCATTTATATTTTCTGGAATATATATATTATCTCTAACACAACCATCACTATAATATTCATCTTTAATTTTAACTAGTGGAAATACACCAGCAATGCTTGTTGATGCCATAATACAATCTATAAATGATATATCAACTGGTAGGTTTTTGGTAGAAAACACTGTTGTTTTAAAAGAATTCCACTTTGTAGCTATAACAGAGCAAGGTATTTTATATCCATATTTATCATCAGCTAAATATTTCTTTAATACATTCTCTTTTAATAGACTATTATCCAGATAATATTTAATAAATGGAAATCTAATTTGCCAAAATATACGTTCTTTATATATATCATTATTTTCTAATTTATTTAAAATATCAATACATTCATTAATATTATATCCTGCTGCAACAAAAGCGGCTACTATAGCACCAGTACTAGTTCCAATAATTTCTGATGGTTTTATATTAGCTTCAAATAAAGCTTTTAAAAAACCAGCATGAATATCTACACCAACTAAACCCCCACCAGATAATATAAATAATCTCTTTTTTTCTATTTCTTGAATCATATATATATATTTATTATATATTTATCAGTATTTTTTCTTTTTTTATTATAAAAAAATAAATAATATTAATAAATAATTATTAACTAGAATATAAATATATGTGAGAATTAATTTAATTGAACAATTTATTGAAATATAGGTGAGAATATGCCAAATAGAACAATAGAACATCCTGGTGTTGAAATATTTGAACGAGATTTTTCTTCGATTGCGACACATGTTGGAATGAGTACAGTTTTAGTTTTAGGTTATTCAGATTATGGTGAGGAAAATATTCCAACATCTATATCTGATATATCATCGTTTAAGACTAATTTTGGAACGCCTAAAAGCGATGCAGAATTGTATAGTTATTATGCATGTAAAAAGGTTTTAGAGGAATCTGGTAATTTGTTATTTATTAAGTTGCCATATTCAAATGAAGCTACAGGTAAATATAGAGCACAAACATTTCAAATTTTAGATTCAACAAGTACTTCTGGCAATGCACAGATTGCTGAAATGTTTAATGTGCCTGTTTCTGGTTGTGGAGTTAAAAGAATAGGTGTTGATAGTGAAACAATACTTTTAGATTATAATGATATAGATAGTTTAAGAAATGGTGCAACATTCCAATCAGTACAAAGTCAACCAATAAATACAAAATCATTCATTATAATTAATAAATCTAGAGATATTTTACAGGGAGATAATGAAAAGTCTGGTATATTTGTTATGATATTGCCATTATATAATGCTATCCCATGGCAATATTTAGCAACATTTGAAACATTATCTTCTCCAATAGAAAATTGGGATTTATTTGCTGGAATTAGAGCGCCATCTGGAGTAACAATACGAGACTGGACTTCAGCAAATGATTGGCTTATTCCCCCAACAGATATATATACAAATGATTCTCTTTCAAAAAGTATACTTAAATATTTTCCGACAATTAGCCAAACAGCAGATGGTATAGATAGAGAATATCTTAATCAAGTAGTTGTTCTAGTATGTAAATCTTATATTAATCCAACTTATGGTAATGTACTTAATTTTGAATTTCTTGAAAAACATGTTGGTTCACTATACTACAAAGATAAGGATATATATGGAAACAGTATATTTTTAGGGGATATTATTAATTCCAATTCTAAATATATAGAGTTTTATTTCAATAGTATAGATGAAAATTTACAAGAAACTGTACATGCTCAAGCTTGTATAAATAATGTTAATAAGATTACAAACAATATAATATATACAGTTGTCAACAATCCTAATCCAGAAGATATTGCTGGTAAGATTGAGTGGAATTTGCTGTCGTTTACCAATAAAGAAACTGAGAAGAATATAGTTTTAGAGACTTTGTTGTCAAATATAGATGCGGCATTAGAAAAAGTTAAAAATGTAGATGATTATGATATTGATATTATAATTGATGCAGGATTATCTAACATAGCTCAATATGTGTCTAATCATACTACAGGCGTTGATGTTAATATTAAGTATAATCCAAGTAAATGGTCTTCATTAGATGAAATTAATTCTCAATTTGATTTGGAAGTGTGGAAAACTGTAATTAGTAAATTGACTACATTTGCCGAAGCAACTAGAAAAGATTGCATGGTTATAGCAGATGCTCCAAGGGCATTAGCAGTAAAAGGAAATGAGAAATTAATAACACCAGAAAAAACAACGGCTACAAATAATATTGATACTATAATATTACCAAAATTAAAATATCTAATGTTCAATTCTAGTTATTTGGCTGAATATGTCACTTGGTGTAAAGTTATTAATGATTTTTCTGGCACCGCGGTTTGGCTGCCGCCAACAACTAAAGTTATAGGAAATTATCTTTATACTGAAAGATTATATAACTATTTTGAAGCACCATATGGAATGACTAGAGGTATAATATCCGATATTGTTGATATATCATTCAATCCAAATTCTAAACAACAGGATGCTATTTATTTGAAAGGATTGAATTATATATCACAATCAACACAGGGATTTGTTGTGATGGGACAAAAGACAACTTTACAGAAACAGTCTGATTTTAGTCGTGTTAATGTACGTAGATTATTCTTGAAACTTGAAAAAATTACATATAAGACACTTAAAATGTTTGTTGGTGAAATTAATAATTATTATACTAGAACAAGAATAGTTGATATACTAACACCAGTATTTAATAATGTAAAATTGCTTGGTGGTATATATGATTTCAAGGTTGTCTGTGATGAAACTATAAATACACCTGAAGTAATACAAAATAACGAATTGAGATTGAATATACTTATATCAGCTTCAAGTGTTGCAGACTTTATACTTGCGACATTTGCCGCAACTAAATACGGTGCTAATTTCGAAGAAATAGTAATTACTTAATTTATTAAGGAGAAAATAATATGGCAGAACAAATTAAATCACTAAATGATTTTTATAATCTATTATCAACAACACCACCTAGATTATCACATCAATATCAGGTATTATTGTTTCCACCTGAGACAATAAATAACAAAGCTAAAAGTATACTAAATAATGTTTCTTATTTTTGCACCTCGGCAACTGTACCTGGCCGTGGTCTTGAAGTAGCAGAATTGACATATTTTGGTATGAAGTTTTCTGTTCCAAGAATAATTAAACTAGAAAATACAATTAAACTAAGTTTTTGGACAGATAGAGATTCTTCTTTGCGTAATGCCATGATTGATTGGTCTAGTGTTCATGCTAATCTCGATAGAAAAACTGGTATACAGAATTCTAATCTCGGTGGAGTAAAAACTATACCTTCTTCTAGTATAGAACTGCATTTGCTTAATGAGCAACTAGATTCTGTTATTGAAATATATAAATTGTATGGTGTATTTCCTACTGAAGTTGGCAGTTTTGAAGTTAAACAAGAAGGTGCTGATATTGTTAATTTTGATGTTAATTTTGTTTATCAATATTATACTATAGACAATAAGACCGAATAATATTATATAATTTAATTAAATTATAATATAATTATTAATAGTTAAATTATAATAGGGTATTTAGATGTCCATACTTAATCTTTTAACTTCTGGTTTGAATAATTTAACAGCACCGACATTAAAGGTGTTTTATGATAGATATGCGTCTGAATTGCCAGAATATGTACCTTCACTAGATTGTAAATTTGCTATCTGGATTATTCCGTTTCCAGTTTTAGATTTCAGAAATCCATTGACTTATTGTTTAGGCAAAGAATTACTTAATTCAGTTAGTGATGCTTTTGTAAACAAGAATATCGCACTTAATCCATTTAATTTTTTGACATTATATGCTGTAAATGTTACTTTACCAACGATTTCAACTGATGTAGAAGAAATACCAACAGATTTTGGTAAAATAATTATACCTGGAATATATACATTACCAGAAAAGAATTCAATTACAATTGAGTTTTTAAATACAGATTTATCTATTTTAGATACATTTTTTTATGTATGGTTAAATCAAGTTACTTCACAAAACTGGGTTTATTCTGGACCTGAATATAAATTAGAAGAAACTGTGCCATATGCAGTAGCTACAATGCTAATTTTTCCTATAACTGAATTACAAGCACCAAAATTAGGAGAAATAAGTGTACCAAAACAAATATATCTATTTACAAGATGTTTTCCAACATCAATGACACTGCCTAAATATTCACAAGATAATACAGGCTTACAAACAAGAGAAATGAATTTTGCATTTACTAAAGTATTTGTAATACCTAATATTATAGGAATGATTAAAAGTTTATATAACAATATAGCAGATCCAATTAAGAAAAATATATTTTAATTAATAAATAGTGTTATGTTGAATTATGAATGAGAATGTTAACAATATATTAGTTGAGTTCGAGAAAGTAAAGAATTATTTTTCTGAGATTTCTGGTTCTATATATGAATCCAAATCCGACAATAAAGATATTATTTCAAATACAACAATTGTATCTGGGACTTCTGGATTATTTGATATATCTACAACCAACGATAAATCTGATAATATTGATATTGTTGGTAATACTAATGTTATTGATAATATTAATAGTAGTAAAGAAGCATTAACTAAATTATCTACAAGTCTTAATTCATTGACTATCAAACACTTCGGTAAAGAATATTCTGAATTAATAGCAAGTATTAACAATTTGATTACTAATATGTTACAACAAATAGAGTATTTACTCAATACCAGTAACCTGATTACTCCAGAAGTTGTAGATTCATTTTCTAGTTTAATTAATAGTCTATATAATATTATTAGAGATTTATTAAATATATATGTAATGAATTATAAATATGATAAAGAAGCTGAATTATTGATGTTAAAACATAAGTTGAAAAAAGATGAGATGTTATACAAATATAAATTATATTCTAATGAAGTTCAGTCAGACAATACAGAAAAGATAGAATATACATTTCCTATAAATTAGATTCTTTATCTATTTTTTTAGATAGTATAATATCTTTATATGAATAGTGAAAATATTACTAATATAAATGTTATTTATGTCGATATCAATAATATATGTTTTCTATCTCTATTTAATGCATTTTCTAAGTTTAAAAATAACAAAAATAATAATTATTTATCAACAATAAATGAAAATACTAATTTACTATTAGATAATGCCTTTGAAAGCCAATTAAATAGTATATTTGATAATTTATTTAATAATATTCATAATCTTCAATTATATAAATCTATCATTCCAAATATAACAGATAATGATTATTTTATTTTCTTTTATGTTAAAGATTGTTCATATAAAGATAATTGGAGGAAGAAGATATTTAATGATTATAAATTAAATAGGAAAATAAAAAAGCGGGAATTTGATTATAATGCTGTTTTTTGTTATTTATATGATAAAATAACAAATACTATTACAAATAAAAATAATATATTACACGATCAAAATCTAGAAGCAGATGATATTATATATTATAGTATAATTACACTTAAAAATAATAAAGATATCAAAAACCAAATAATAGTTTCAAATGATTCTGATTATTTTCAAGTTCATGATAATAATATATATCAAATTAATTGTTATGGTGAATTATTGTCAATAGAAGAATATTTCCAGAAAATAATAGAAAAAAGCAAAAAAAATAAAGAATTATTTGAAAAATATAAAAAAGATATATGTAATAATAGATTTTTTAAATTATATAAAATTCTTTTAGGAGATAAAGGTGATAATATACCACCAGTAATATCTGATCAAAAAATTGGAAAAATTAAGTTATTCAATTTATTATTAACAGAACAGAAAAAATTACAGGATATGATAGCAACTAATCCAATATATCATAGCAATTTTAAATTAAACACCAAACTAATAGACTTAAGTAGAATTCCAATAAATCATATCGATAAAATTAACTATACAATCAATAATACATTATCTGAATATAAAAATAGTATAATTAATAATAATCAACCAGATTTGTTAAACAATTTTAAGAAAAGCATATTATGAAAGAATTATTAAAATATATAGATTTTGTTTATAAACCAATAAAAGAAAATGATAGTCTTATTTTCAAAATTAAAGCAAACAATTTAATAGAATTTCAAAATATATTTAAAGAAATAGAAAATAATCTAGATAATATACAAAAAGAATATTTCAATATCAAAAATAAATTATTTGAAAATATAGATATTAATAAATCAGAAATATTAAAATTCAAATTAACTAATAATATCAATTTTCCATCAATTAAAGATATAGATAAATTAGATAATCTACCAAAAACTATATATACTAATAGTATATTATTGGAAAATAACTATGAATATAATTATGTAAATAAAAAAAGAGTATTAGATAGAATATATAGTACAATCTCAGAGATTATAAAATTATCTCCAAGAAGAGCATATCTGAGATTAGTTAATGATATAAATAGATATTTTAAATCATTATATGAGCCTACAGATATTAGTTGCTGTATTGGTATTCATTTCTTAGAAAATAGATGTATATTGAATTTTAGAGCATCAGATGTCAAATATGATTTAATAGTAGATTTATTAACTATATTCTATAATATAATATATCCAATATATTTTAGATGTGAAAAATCTAATTTGAATGAAATATTATTTATAGCAAATACAGCACAAAATATAGAAGGAATATAGAATATGTCTAGTAAGGTTAATGATTATATACAATCTGAATTAATTAATAGAGAGGTTTTAAATAGATATTATAATATATGGAAAGAAAATTATAATAATAGTGTTAATAATGGAAATAGTAATTTATTGGAAACCATAGCAAGATTTAAAGAACTTAAAGATAATGAATGTTATTGTTTAGATAAATCTTCTGTTCGTGTTTTAGAGATAATAAATGCACAAATTAAAACAGAAAATATAACTGATATAACTAAATATACTCCATTTACTAAAATTGGAAGTAAATCTACTAATATAGATTATTCATTAAAAGAAATAAATTGGTATTTGGATATGAATTTATCTATAGATGGATTACAACCCACACCAACAATTTGGACATTAGTTGCAGATAAAAATAGAATAATAAATTCAAATTATGGTTATATTATATTTTCAGATAATAATAAAAATCAATTTTTGAATGCTATTTGTGCTATTCTAGAAAATATATATACTAGACGCTCTATAATGATATATCAATGTCCAGAAATGCATTATAAATATAAAGAGAATAATAGAAATGATTTTGTATGTACTATTTCACATCAATTTATAGTAAGAAAAAATAAGAATGAATATACACTAAATAGTATTATCAATATGCGTTCTCAAGATTTTATTTATGGATATTTGAATGATATAGTGTGGTTTAATTATGTGCATTTTTTAGGATATGAAATTTTAACTAAAATAATTCCAGAAATTACTATAAATAGACACAATATATATCTTAATGTAGGCAGTTTGCATATATATGAAAAACATTTTAAGCTACTTGATAACAAATAGAATTAAACTTAATAGATTAATTATTTGGTTTTGCTATATTATCTTCTTTTTCGGATTTATTTTTCTTTTTGACTCTTTTACCAAAATTATTCTTTGTTTTTTGTATATCATTTTTAACTTCATTTACTTTATTTTCATCACATTCATTAACTTTATCTTTATTATTTTCTATATCATCTATTATTTTCTCAACAATATCTGCCATTTCTTTTGCTGTATTTTCTATATTTTCAGCTAATTTAATATCAGAATTTATGTATTCTATATTAGAATTCTTATTTTCTTCGATTATTACATTTATTTGTTTATTGTTAAAATCAGTTAATTTCTTTATTTCTTTTTCAAAAAATGTTTTTTTATTAATATCAGACTCAAAATACTCAGTATTACTAATAAACAAATTGGTAAATATAGAAAACAACCTTGATATATACACATTAGATAATCTATTTGATAACAAAATATAATCTAATATGCTTTTATGTATTATCTCTAAGTTATTGATATTGTTAATCTTAGCTACATATACTATATACTCTACTATTTTTTTAGCTAAATTAGAATCTATATCTATATTTTCAGTCTTCAAAATATCAAAAAACAATTTTTCTATATTCATAACAACCCTATCAGATAACAATTAAAATATACTAATCAAAATCTACTGTTCTTTATTTTCTTTAATTGATTTAATAATATTAGTAATAATTATAATTAAAGTAACAACACCACCAGAAATTGCCGCAATTGCAGAAAATATAGAATCAATAACTTCTGGTGTCAATTGCTTCTCAATCCAAACACCAATACCTGTACCAGATAACAATACAATCAATATCTTAATTATTTGTTTAATTAAGTCTGCAGATATTTTCATATTATTCCCTTTCCTTATTTATATATATTTATTTTTTAAAAATATATTTTTTTAATATTATTAAAAAAATTAAATACCTAATAATTTATCTATATCAGATGGAAGTGCTTCACCGCCAGCTTCTTCACTGCCACCAATACCGCCTTCTTCACCTTTAGCAGCTATACCGCCACCAGCAGTTTCACCACCGGCTTCAATACCACCTACAGCCTCTTGTTCATTTCTACCACCAATTTCTGGTTTTAAACCACCACCGCCAAATGGAGATGTACGCCTCAATTCTGACTCAAATCCATGTGGCTCAGGCTCACCTAAACTAAAAGCTTCTTCTTGAGTAATATTTGACAATATTTGATTTACACTATTACTAACTAATTCAGCAATTTTTTCTCTAAGAGTCTCTCTTAACTGATTTTTTAACATATCAGATATTTTCAACTTCTCGTTTTCTATAATATCACTTTCTGTCATATTTAAGAATTTCTTCTGTAAATATGTCTTAGAAATAGAATCATCGCCAGATAATCTATTATATGTATCTATCAATTGATTATTCTTTTCTTGTTGTAAATATAAGTCATAATTTATAGGTTGATTGAATCTGATAGTAAAATCGAATGGTGTTAATGTTAGTTTATTATATAATCCAGTAAGTTTAAGGTGTGTGATAAATGTGCGTTTAATAGCTTCAGCAAATGTATTCTGGATTCTGATTATCATTTTAGCAAATTTAAATTCATCATAACTGATTAAATTGGTGTTTCGTTTAATTTCTACATTAGGTTCTTTCATTCTATATGGTACAGATAATCCAACATATATTTTCTTAAGGAAATATTCAATATCATCAATTTCGCCAAATGTTGCTTGTTTACCAAATGATTGTACTGTAGTACCTTCTGAGCCTTCTGGTTTCAAGAAAAAGAAACTTTCTAATGCTGATAATGTATCATATTTATTGAAAATTTGTCCAGCACCATCTTTTGGAAAACTTGCACCTTTACGTGTTTGAAATCTTTGCATAATTTGTAATAGCATTTGTTCAGCCTTAGCTCTAGGCATATCACCACATGCTATATTAAATAGAAATCTTTCTGGACTTCTAGTAATTCTATAAATAATTAGTGCATCTTCAATTAAATTAAGCCTAATAAATGCTACTCTTATTTTTTCCAATATTGGTAATACAAACATCTTATCAGAGCTATAATTACCAGTATTAACATAGAATAATTGTTCGAATAAAAATGGTACTTTATTTTCTTCTAAAGAACGACTGCCTTTATATATACTATACAAATTTCCTGGAAGTGCAATTTTAGAAAATATAGCACCACTATCTAAATTAGAATATACTTGACTTTCATCTTTACTAGAGTCATAAATTATACCAACAAGCTGATTGTTAGCTTTTAGAAATCCATATTTTTCGTTTGGTATAAATTTCAACCCAATTATACCATAATCTAATCTATCTGGATTAACTACTAATTCAAAACATAGCTCTCCTTCTATTAGATATGTCATTAGATATTGATATATATTTAAATCAAAATTAAATAATAGCATAAACAATCTAAATTTATCCTCTAAAAATTTACGTTCTTCTGGTGATAATCTATTATTATTGAATATCAGTCTAATAAAATTGCCATCATTATCATGATTTAGAAAATTATCAGTAATATCTTCCAAACAATTACTAACAACTTCATTATTACTCATCATTCTATATACACGTAATCTATCAGCTTTTTTTGCTTCTGGTGTTATATTATAATTATCAGCATCAAACTGATATATCATACTTAACATATTAGAATATATATCGTTATCTAGATTAGTTTCATTTTTTTTATGAATTTCGGCCTGTGCTACTTGAGAATATTTATTGATTTCTTCAGTACCAGAATATCGTCTGAATAGATTAAATAATTTATTAATAAATTTTGGTTGATTCATATTAATTACAAATTAACACCTTTTTGTTATTTTATTAATTACAAATTATAATTTATTATTTATTATTTTTTCTTTTTCTCTTCTCTATATTTCTTCCAAGCAATTTTAAATGGAATAGGTGATTTTTCACCAAATTTCTTTTTTAGCCCCAAAATCATTTTCTCATATTTTTCACCAGGAGGAGCTACTTCTTTTAAAAGCCTATTTGCTGAAATAACACTATTTTTATAAATTTTCTTTAAATTATTAAAATCAAATCCAATATCTCCAATTTTAAGCAGATGTTCAATATTTAGACTTTTTTCTTCTTTTCTTTTCTTGGTTTTAAAATAAACTAAATCATATTTTCCATTTTCATTTTTTACTAATTTAAGTCCTGAATATTCTATGTTCATAATTGTTGCTCCTTATTCGTAATTATTAGGTAATTTATCAGCAGGTACAACATCACTCTCTCCAACTTTTAAATATGTCCTTATATATCTATATTTATAATTTCCATTAGCATCTTTTATTATAATTTTTACATATCCTTTATTAGTAAAAACACTATTAACACCTTCGGTTTCTTGATAGAATGTTTTATTATATATGATATTTATTATTTTTTGTACGATATGTCTAAATAATGTTTTAAGATTAATTTTAGCAGAAGCCCACCCAGTGCCAGAATAATAACCAGAGTTTGGTGTGTTTGGTGAATATATAGCGCCAGGTGTTCCTTTTACAGATATTTCAATTAAATCATCTGTGGTTATTAGTATTGATGGTTCGCCTGATAGTGAAGGCGTAATTGAATCACCAGATCTACTACCACCAGATATATCGTTTATTGCTGAAATTGAAGGAAGATTAGAGATTTTAAATATCATAGTAGTTTAATAATTAAATTATTTTGAATAAACATGAAAACCATTCCTTACTGTATTTATAATATATTTATCAATTTTATTAAGTGATTTTTCTTCTTTTTCTTCATTATTATAACTATCAATCCTACCATAACTATCTAAATCATCAAATATAAGTATAGTTGAATCTAGTGTGTCTATATCTTCATTAAATCTATAACTTCCAGAAATATCAGATTCTATACATCTAAAATTATCATTATAAAACTTTATTTTACTATAATTCTCGAATGATCTGTATTTATTAAAATCAATATAAATCCTATAAATAACATCATCAATTTTGACTAATCCAAATGGTATTATATCAAATTCTTTTGGATAATTAGAAGCAAAATATTGAATATATATACCATTAGTTAATTTATCTTTAATAGTATCAATATCATCAGCTATTCTATTATCATAATCAAATTCTGGTCTGCTTAATATAGGCAAATGTTTAAGATTAGATAATGGGCGACAATAATACACACTATCTAAAGATAATACTCCACTATCTTCATCATCATATAATCTGATTATAGTTAATCCATCTACAGGCATTTGTATTGGTTGCATTGTTTTTGATAATTCTTTTTTATCATGATATAAATTAAAATAATCACCAGAAACATTAAAATAATTATAAAATCTATTAAACTTCATATCGCAAGTATAAGATAGACTTAAATAACCTTTAGTTTTGGATAATTTAATAAGAGAAGCTGATTCTAATATATTTTCTGATAAACCTTTGATATTCAGTAAGTAATATTTAAATTCAGAATCATCAGCTAATTGATAATATACAGTATCTCCAACATTGTCAGAATCGGCTAAGATATAATATGTTTTAAACAAATCACCATAAGCTAAATTGAATTTAACTGGAATTGTTATATTAGATATTTCGTTCGATATAGTTCCATCAACTAAATCATAGTATCTGTTATTAATTTTTAATAGATATTCATTTGGATTATTTGGATTTACTGGTAATGTATTATTATATTTATCAGCTTCGGCATCCACTAAAAATAATTTATTATCATATATATAACAACCTATATACAATCTTTCAATTTGACTATAATCAAAATATTCTAGTCCATGAATTGGTTCTACATATAGAGAAATTCTTTTAGGTGATTTAAAATCAGCTCGTGTCATTGCAATTTTACAAAATAATATCTTTGGTGATATTGGATTATCAGTAATTAAAATCAATGTATTGCCATATATTTTGAAATCTAATATATATTTGATATTCTTGAAACTATTATGGTCAATATTATTTATAAATAATTCTGCTGGTAATGCTAGTGGATAAGACCTCATCCTAACAAATAATCTACCTGGATATTCAAATATATTCTTATTTTTATATAAAAACCATTCATTTCTATATGAATCTAATCCAAAACTATATATATGTTTATCTATTAACTGTTTAATCGTATCTAAACCAAATCCATTATAATTAGTATCATCATCTACTAATTTTAATAATTTTAATATATTAGCATTGAATTTGGCATCTGCAGATTTAAAATCTTTAAGATATTGATAATATTTATTAGTATTATTTTCTAATTTGGTTATATAATTATCTGTATCTGTTAAATAACTATTTAATGCATCAATATTCCAAGGCCCGTTAAAATCTATATATTTATTCTCATTATCATATTTATCTAAATTCATGTTATATTCATAGAATGTCTGATAGAATGTATAATCAATATTATCTTTCATCCAAGAATTGATAAACGAGCCGTAATTATTTAGCATTCTATCTAATTTATTATAATCATTTATAATATAATCAAAAGCATAAATTAATATATCATTAAATACTGTAGTTATATCGTCGACTATTTTTTCTATAAATCGTTTGAGATTTGGTAGTATTGCAATAGTTGGATGAATATTATTTTTGTAGTTATATGGATTATTTATTCCAAAACCCCCGGCATTGATATATCTTTTATATATATCAATATTATTGTCAGTATATAAATCAGAATAATTTGTGTTATATGTACTATAGAAATCAAAATGAATAGGAAATCCAGAAACGTATGTATTATTAATACTTTTAACAGAGAAACCAGATGTAACTGTAAATAATTGGCTTTTTTCTTCTTCTGTTAAAAAGTTATTATAATCTCTTTCTTCTGAATTTAATGCTAAATTTATATCTATTATTGGTAACTTATAATGTAAAAATCTATTATATAATTCTACTTTTTTCTTCTGAAAATTCTCAATACCAGATAATACAATATCATAATAAAAATCTATTAAATCACCAGATAATAATAATTCTCCATCAAATGAACCAGAAATATTATATATATTATCTTCAGTTGTATTATATTTATATATTAAAAGATTATCTACAATTCCTGATATATCATATATATTACCTTTATAATTTATAGATTTTTTGATATTCCCATATTCTATAGCACTGTTACTAGTAATAATTGGTATATTTTGTTGTGTTGCATCTATATAATATCCTGAAGCTTCGCCTGAATTTGTTATATAATTAGTAAATTTTTGGTTAGAATTGATAAGACTACCAAATAATTTTCCTGATGGTGGTATATACCAACAATCATCATTAACCAATATATTATTAATAATATATGGTGTATAATTATTTTTAAATATTCCACTGGGTTCACCTGTTATTATTTTATCAGATATATCTAAACTAAATATATTAATTATTGGCAGATAATGTTTGTTATAATATTGTATACTGTTGGCTTTAGATGTAATAAATGCGCTTAAATGTGATGAGTTAAATATAGTTTCTTGAAATGCAGATAATGTTGGTATATTAGCTGATATAGGTAGATTTAATTGATTATAATAAAATCCAGATATATCTGAATCAGTAAATAAATAGTTATTTTCTTCTGGATTGAAATACTTTTCTCTTAATTTATATATATCTAAATCAAATCGTTTATCATTTTCATAATCTATATAATCTGATTTGATATTTAAATATTCATTAGCATCATAATATTCTATAATATCAATTGAAAATTTTGAATGTTTAGGTATATTAAATAATCCACTTAATTCTGGATGCAAATTCATATTACTATAATATTTACCTGATAAATCAAATATGTAATTATCAAATAATTCTTTAACTAATACTTTTATTCCTTTATTAGATAAACTCAATAATTCTTTTTTGAGAAAGTTTTTAAAATATTCTCTGAATTTGCTAATATCTATACATAGATTTTTTAGAAACTTTGCAGTATTACCTATATAATTATTATTGATAATAACTTCATTGTCATTGATAATACTAATAAAATCTTGATTACTATTTCTAATATATTCAAATTTATTTTTATCTAGATAATCTGAATATTTAAGGAAGAAATCATTATAATCAATTATTCCAAAATTATATACAAATCCGAAATATTCTTTTACTTTAACTTCACGTAATCTTTTGTTTTTATTCAATGCATAACTATCTTTAGTAATTAATTTATTTCTTTTAGCTAATTCCAAATTCAAGATTTGTTGCTCTAATAATGTATAATTTTCTAACAAATCTATACCTAATTCTATTTTATCAGCTATAGTTTTGTAATCGAAAGTATATGTGATATTATTTTTGATGAGTAAGTCAATTATTTCTTGTTCTTCTTGTGATAATTGTGCATCAATATTGATTGTAGGTAAAATTTCTGGATATATATACTCAAATATATAGCCAGTAAGTCCAGTTGGTATATTTAGTTCTTCAGTTCTATATTTAAGATAAATAAATTTATTTAATACTTCTTTAAATACATATTCAACAAAATCATAGTATTCTTTATTAGAAACATATATATTGTTAGATATATATGCGGCATTATTAACATTTCCTGATAATTCAATTAATTGTATATATTCTTCTTTTGGTATTGCTACGTTAATATGTTGTATTGATGGAATATAAGTATCTACAAATCCAGAAGTAAATCCAGAAACAAAAGGTGATATTGCAGATAGTCCATTTATAAATGCAGATGTAGTATTATAAAAATAATTATAATATAATCCAGATAATGTTTCATTTGTTAGAATTGTATCTGATTTTAGTAATAAGCTTTTATTTATAGAAAATATATTTATTAATTCTAGAATTTCTAATGGGAAGTTGGTTTTCTCTATGAAGTTTATTAAATTATTTTCTATATTAAATTGTTTAGCTAAATTGACTATAGAATCTACTTCAGCATAATCTATATCTTTGATATTATTAATAAAATTATCTACTCGTTCATATAACTTATTGACAATGTCTGATGAAGTAATATCTAGAAATTGCCAGAAATCTTTATAATAACAATTATCTGGATTATCTTTATATTTAAAATAATCATCTACTAACTCATTTTTAATCAGTGATTTAACAATGTAATCTAATATATTATCTTTTTTAATTTTAGTTATTTTTTGTATATCGAAGCTCATATTAAATTATTAATAATTAAAATTCAATTGTAGTTGTAGTTAAGATAGGAACATCAGTTATTATTTTAATCCGTTTAGATAATATTTCAAAATCTTCTAGATATTTAGGAAATTGAAACTTTTCTAATAAATAATCAGACCTAACATAATCAAAATCTAATCCATCAACAATAGATTTACTAAATGCACCAAAAGACAGTCCATTTATTATTACATTTTTACTTACATCATTCTTGTCTTGAAATATTGTTCTAATTCTCTTTACTCCATCTATACTCATCAACTGATTTTCAAGCTCAGATATATTAACAGTACATCCAATACTAAAATTAGTTTCATTAAAGAAATTACTAATAGTACTTATCACTTTAGCTTTAATAGTCTCTGGTAATACTAATATATTTCTATCTATTAATACCTCAATATAATTCTCATAATCAGAATCAAAATTCTTTATATCATAATTATTATTATATGCACAAATAACAAAATATTTAAATATAGGAGATAATATTACAACTTCAGAAGTCAATAATTTAACATCATTTAATTTATTCTCTATTTCTTGGAAACTAATATCTACATCATTCCTGCTCTTAACAAATATATATATATTATTAAAATCACAAGCATCAGCAAATCTATATTCATACCTATTAAATATAGTTGGTGTTATCAACTTCACATTAAACTTATTCTCTAAATTATATAACCAACCATATAACGAAGATACATACTCAAAATTATTCATTGCCTTTACTGATATTATATTACTAGAATATGCCATTTTAACATAATTCTCATAATCATAAATATTCTTTAATGTGCCGCCAGTTTTATAAAGTAATGGTGCATTATTTTTTATTTCTTCTACAGATTCCTCTAATACAGCATCAGATGATTCTAATATATTCTCAAAATATATATCTTGCATTTCAGTTTGAGATAAATATTGCGTATAATCTAGAAATATTTCTTGAAATAATGCATCATCCATACCAACTATACCATAAGTGGTATATCGTTTAGTAGATGATTCACTTAATTCTCCAGGCGCCAATTTAGCTTCTGGACCATTAGCTTCTAAATAAGCAATATAAATTTCATCACCAGATAATAGTCTAGAACCATATATATTATTACCAAATGTAATAGTTATTGATTTATTTTCGTTTAATCTTAATCTGAATACATTATCTGTAGGTTTCAACATAGATAATGTTTTAATATCATTCAAAAATAATCCAGTTTCTATCGGAGTGAACTTTAACCAACTAATACTATTATTTATTCTACGTTTAACAAATACATCAATAAATGGAAATGCTACATATTTCTGTTCATCAGAATCAGAATATATATTCAATGTAAATGTTTCAAAATCTATTCCACTGGCTATAAATGTTGTTGGTAATAATTTCCAAATACCATTATATAATTTAATATCTTTAACTGTATTATTAATATATTTATAATCTACTGTAGAGTAATATATCGGATATCCTCTATTATCTGTTTTATTTGATACTCTTACTCTAGTATATTTTGGTAAAATCTTTAATATATCAGAATTATATCCTTTAATTTGTGCATTTACATAGCAGGTTTTATAACCGCGTGGATTATAATCTAGTATTTTAACTAATTTATTTATATTTTGATATAATTCAGTATCTACAAAATTGACTTCAGATGATGTTTGATTCAAATAAAACATTATAGTTTGATAGAAATAAGCAAATATATCTATTAGAACATTTAAACTAGAGTTTTTAAAGATAAAGTCTGTAAATTCTTTAGATTCTGCTAATTTAGTTTCAATTAATTTTTTAATATTATAAGCATTAAATGCAAGATAATCATTTTTCATTTAAATATATCCTTAATGTTATTGTTTCAAATCAAGAATTAAATAAGATTATCTTATATCTAGATTATATTTATATTTATTTATATTTAATTTTCTGTTTTTATTATATTATTTGTTTTATTATTGATAATCATTATATTCAGAATATATAGAATCACTGTGATTTAACAAATAATTGGAAATAATATTTTCTATTTTTTCTTCAATTTTTGATTCTTCATCTTCAAAATCTAAATTAGCAATATCAGATAGCATATTTTTAAATGTTGATAGAGGAATATCTTTTTCAAAATCTAAAACTCGTTCCATATTATTCAAAATTAATAATATCTTTGAATTATCTAAATCAAATAAATCATTTACATTCTTTTTGAAAATATCTAATATATTAATATTAATACTTAACAAATTAAGTATTCCACGCATTATCTTATCTGGTATTTTTGGATTAGCATATTTAGCAAAAAAGAAGATTTTTTTGATTTTTTAGCTAAATCATATAAGTTATTGATAATGATATAGTTATGTAGTTAATGATTTAAATATATTTATAAGATTTTGGTTATCAATAGAATGCGTGTTTTCTGCTAAACTATTTTTAGCATATCTCATATTAGTTGCATCAATATACATACTAAATTGACCATCATCACCGAGATAATGTTTATCTAATAATTGTTTTGAAAGAATTTCCTTCAATCTTAACTGTTCTATAGCCAAATTATCAAATGCAACTATACATTTAGAACTAAATATACTATTAAAAAACATTCCAAATAACAATGCCCACTCACGGATTATTCTACGATTTTTAGAATAGTATTCTACACCACGCCCTTTATTTTTGAAACCTAACACTAAAATTCTAATAATATCATCATCTAACTTCATCATTTTTTCATAAGATTCTAAAGGAAATACACCAACAATTGTATGATATACTTTATGTCCATTTATCAATTTGCTGTCTTCTATTAGTGTATCACAATTATTAACACTAATACCAATGCCGTATAACAAATTATCAGATATTAGTCTATTAATATATTTAAAATAAGATTTAATATCAGATTGATTAATTGTTATATTAGCTATCATTTTTTTAGATTTTAAAAAATATAATATGTTAGTTAATTCTGGATGTAATAATGGATTACCACCACCAATAGCAACTTCAACACCTGGATAATCTCTATCAAATATCACTTCCAAATCAGATATTTTACAATGTCTTCCTTTATCATTACAATTATCATAACAAAATGGACAATTATGTTTACATATAGATGTAATTTTCAAATCAATTGACTCAGGAAATTCTGGCTTTGGCTTTTCATTATCTGGATATTCTCTTATTTTTGTACCATCATCATATAATTTAACTACCATATTGCCATTATTATATTTAACTATTTCACTATTCATGTTATAGCCCCTGTTATCTTATTAAAATATTGATAGTATCTATTAATATCTATAATTGTAACTTTATCATTCATTTATCATCCTCATCTAATATTATACCAAAATATGAGAAAATAAACACTAAAATAATTCTTCAGAATAAAAATCGGTATTAATAAATAATAAACTATTACCATCAGAATATAACAATGTATTATTATCTATTGTTATATATTCATTATCAGTTTCTATTTTATTACGCAATCTATATAATTTTTGCAATTCCAGTTTTTCTATCAAATAATCATTGTATTTAACTGAATTAGTTATCTGATATAGCTTTTTATCTAAATCCCTAAAAAATAAATTATAACCATCAGATTCTAGATATTTATATCTTGATTTAGATATAGTATTGTTATCAATTACAATTATTTCTGGATATCCAGAAATAGCAGTAGAGAAAATAGAATATCCAGAAATAGAATTAGAAGGAACATAATATAATGTAATGCTGTCAGTAAACAAATGTGAATTATTACCAAAACTATATATAATTCCAGATAAACTATCTATCTTTTCTAAATTATCTACAGATAAATCTACTCTATCATTATTATAACTTGTAATCACTTCACTAGATACTCCACCATATCGACCATATATTCTATCAGCTAATATACCATCATTTTGTACTGCAGATATATTATAGTTAAACAAATCATCAGCAAATTTTTCTAGAATTCTATTCTCTGTCATAATTGTAGCAGAAGTAATAGCATCTCTTTCATTTGTAGCAATACCGTCTTCAAATGAAGGATATCTGCGCATAACTTCACAAGCATAGACATATTTCTGTAATAATGGATTAAGTCCATTTGGTGCTATATTTTGTGGAATTATATTAATAATTTCAAATTCTTCATAGTTATTTTGTGTAATAGCCGATGTTGGTAAGAATTTATTGTTATCAAATATTGGTAATATCAAATAATCACCAACAGTAGGTTTAGCTACATTATATTTACCTTCAGCATAATCAGAATATACTTTATAAACTATAATTCCTTGTAAATTAACCAATAAATTATAATCATCAATTACTTCTTTAATTCTAGCTCTAAATGCAGAAAATGTAACATTTTCATAATCATATTTATTAGGTAGATATAATAATGGATTAACATATACATTATTATCGTAATTAGTAAATTTGAACATATTAATATTATTATCTAAATCTTTAATCAACTCTAGGTTTTGATTGATATAATCACCACACACTGTTCCAGAAATTATACCTGATAGTATATTATCTTCTGATATATATTCTGCGGAGACTAATGTTGGAATATCACCAGAAATATTTACTGGAATATCTATATCAATCTTAATTTGTCGTTGTTGCAAAAGATTAGCAAATAAGAATTCAAAATCTCGGATATCGAAATATACAGTATACTTTTGCTGGCTTTCTAATCCGAATTTAGATAATATAAAAGAATCTGTAGTTACATCTAAATATATTGGCAATTCTCCAGATACTACATATCTTGGCACTTCTTCGTCTAATGCATAATTAGCAAATTCCTCATATATATTAGGATATTGAATATCCTGTTTAACATAGACGGCATTAATACCATATATTTTTATTATATCTCTAAAATAATCTCTAAAGACTAATCTAGTAGGATATATATCCTTTTGATTGAGATATTTAAGTATATTTATTGGTTTTGGCTCAATTTGCATTTTTAAATTAAATAGATAAATAATTGTAGTTATTTTCTATTATTATTTATAAATACAAATATTAAAATATCTATTTTTATATTAAAATTAAAATGGAAATCAAAAATACCAATATTAGAAAATATCAATTCGCCGATTTAGCATTAGAGAATAATCTAGCAAGTAATACTAAATGGTTGGTGCATATCCCACTAGAAAATCTATTTAGGCATACTTATAAAAATGTAGTATTGAATATTAATAGTATTCAATTACCAGATTTAAATGTATCTACATATCAATTAAGATATTTCGGTAAAACTGTAGAATTACCGACAAAAGTATTTACACCAGAATCACAAACGGTTAGATTTGAGTATATGTTAAGTTCAAATTATTTTCAATATATAGCATTAATGATGTGGTTGCAAGTATTAACACTAGAAATGCAACATGATAATACAAATATCCCAATAGATCTGATTAAAAAAGATTTAGAAGATTATAGGTTGCCTATAACATTATATTTATTATCTGAATTTAAAGTGCCAATATGTAAGTTTACATTTGATAAAAGCTGGATAAAGGAGATTGAGCCGATAAATTTTGATTATAAAAATCCATCAGATGACCCGATAATAGGCTCGTTTGTTATTGGGTTTCTTAAATTACGGTTCGAAATAATGACTGATGCTTTTGCTTTGGATTCTAGAAAAAGTAACTATAATAAACCGATTGATTCAGAGTCTAGTGTAATACCACCTGTTTCAACATAGAATATGAATTATAATGAACATTATTTTATTAATATTAAAACAAAAAATAATGTTTATTGTAGATAATTATCAAATTATAATTCTTTTGAGTAAAATGTTTCCACAATTATTTGTTGATGTTAAAATCAATAATTTAGTAGCTATTAAATCAGATTATTATATAATAGAGATACCTAAAATACGAATTATTAAATTAGATAAATCAAATCTTAAAAGAGTAATTAAATATGTGGAAACAAAGAATATTAAACCAATAATTATTCAAATAAAGACAAAAGATGATTTAGTAAATCTATTTATTAAATACTTTAATAGTTTAGCTACAAATAAAATTAATATCTGATAATTATTATATTTCTGTTAATGTATTTATTTTCTAATTTGTTTTAATTTATTTTTAATTCATTTGAATTTATTATTATATGGGGTAAAGATTTAATAAATTGTTTATTTAATTTATATTCTATTCCTATTTTCATAGCAGGTTTATCTATACTTTTAGTTGCTGTACCAAATGTTTTTAATGAAACATCAACTATACATCTAATTAAATCTGACGGTTTTAATAAATATTTATTATCATTTATTATTTGTCTAAGTATATTATTTTTTGATAAATCAATAATATATATTAAATAATTTGCTCCTTCTTTATCAACTAAACAATATAAATCTATATTTTTATTTTGTAATAAACAGTTTAAAGCCTCAAAAACAATCTGAATCATTAAATCTTTATCTAATTCTCCAATTTTTCTAAATTCATCTGGTAATCTTCCAGATTTTAAAAAATCACCAGCATCTATATTTAAATCATCTTTAGAGATATTTGTTTTTGTTAACCCTTCTCTATATAATAATACATTTTTAAAATTATATTTATCTCCTAAATTACGCCATATTTCAATAACAGTTCCAGGAAAACCAACTAATATAAAATCATCTTCAGTTTCTTTTTTATAACTTACAGTATCTGCTATTTCTTTTCTAAGTAATTTAATATCTTTTTCTGTATATTTGGGATTTTTATAATTTAATAATATTTCATCTACTATATCTTCTATCTCTTTTTTATATTTTTCTGTCGATAACATTATGTATTCTGATAAAGTTTCTGCTTTACCATTAGATAATTTTTTAGCTATATTATTAAATAATTGCATATCTAAATCATGGCTTCTATTTTTGTCAAATTTATTAACAATTTTATAAAAGAAATACGAAGAATCTTTATAAATTAACTTTACTTCACAAATAATATTATTACCATCTATTTCAATAATTACATCTTCTTTAGTACTACCAATAGCTTTTTCAGCACCAATAAAATTTATATTAGATAAATATTCTGGTTTTATTATTTTCTTTAAAGCTAATATAACTATATGCTCTGATTGTTTTCCAGTTTCTGTTCTATCTTGTCTACTTTTTCTACCAATAATTATTGGTTTTTGAATACTACTTATTTTAAGATAATATTCTTTATCAGAATGTTTAGATAAAAATACTTTAACAAAAAATGAATTTTTTGAAAGGTTAAGTAATCTTAATTTTTTAGGATTATTTGAATTTTTTTTAATTAAATCATTTACATTTAAATTTACTATTGCCAATAATTCTGGAATTTTATATATTAAAAAATCTTCAAAATTACTGCCAGTAAATTCATTCATATATATAGTATTATTATTTATTGGTAATTCTTCTGACAAATATATATTTTTATCATCTAATGAAATAAATAATGCTGATTCAGGATTTATTTTAAATTCATTTGTTAATTGGTAATATTGAGTATGTGATCCTGGCATTATTTTACCAGAATCAGATTTAGATTTACTTGGAAAATGCTCTGCTTTTAAATATCTAATATTATAATCTTGATCTATATTCATTGTTTATTGTTTATAAATAATTGTTAATACATTTAATAAATATATTTATTATGAATAATTTAAAATCTATTAAACAAATTGCGTATATTAGAAATATATTAAATCAGAAATCGTATAAAGGGATATTTAATCCGGTTAATAAAGATAAGTATATAGGCAAATTTCCTATTAATTTTAAATCTGGATATGAATTGAAGTTTATGCAATATTGTGATTTGTGTGAGAATATAAAAAAATGGGGATATGAAACCCATATAATAGAATATGTAGATTTTCTTAATAAAACTTCTGATAATTCTCCTATTATAAGACGATATTTTACTGATTTTTATGTAGAATATTATAATCCAATAAATAACCAAATAAAGAAATGTTTAATTGAAATTAAATCATCTAATCAAGTTAAACCACCAATTAGAGGTAAGAATAAAGAGACATTATTAGAAAAACAGAAGATATTTATTAAAAATATGGAAAAATGGAAGGCTGCAAAAGAGTATTGTAAAAAACACAATATGGATTTTTATATTATAACCGAGCAACAGCTAAATAAATCTAATTTTAATTTTATAGCATAATGATAATTCATTGATAATTCATGTTAATTATCCAACAACAAATCCACAAATAGGTCCTTCACGATTCTTAAGCTCTTTAATCAGATTATCACGTTCTGCTATTCCTTCTTCTAAGATAGATGAATCTACAGTGCCGCCACCAATCAATTGTACATTAAATTTCTTTCTAATATGTCCTAATAATATTTTTGCTTCAGCCAAAGCATATCTCTTAACCCACTCTTCACCATATAACTGTTCTTCTGGTCTAACTGTATATACACCTAATATAACACATAATCTATTCCCCATAGTTATATCAGTTTCTCTTGGCTCTGGATATAGCGTCAATATTTTAGTTCTTTCATTATATGTAAAATCAAACCCTTTACCTACCATTATTCGCAACATATCAATATATTGTTTAGCAGTTTCATAAGTTAAAAATGAAAATCCAGCATTAATTGGTGTTTGATAATTAATAATTGAGTACATTATACTAGCGTCTATTGCATATAATGAACCAAATTCAGCTTCTGCAGTATCATGAGACAATGAAAATACCGAATAAACATTATCTGGTAATCTAATTCCTTCACCGAGCACATATCCAGATAGTGGTACTAATAAATATTTTTGGTCTTGTATAGCAAACTTACTAAACATTTCTGTAGCTTCATCAATAATAATATCTAATTGTTCTTCAGTTAATTCTACAGTAATTAATGGTGCACCTAACTTTAAAAGAATATATCTTTTAATATCATTTCTAGTCTGTATTGAAAAATTTAATATAGTAGACATAATATGTCTTAATTAATCTGTAGATTTTTGTTTTTTAATATATTCACACATTTTAGCCATTTCTAATATTTATTTTTTAAATTTATTATTTTTGCAAATTCTTCTAACATTTTATTAGCTGATATTTTTGGATCAGCAAAAATAGAAACATCTATATTATGTTTAAGTCCTTCTCTGATAATCCTCATTTGTCCAGCATCAAATAGTAGATTAGCATATATACTAACATCAACATTGGCTAATAAACCAAAATATATTGCAGCTCTTTGTTCAAAATCAAAATTAGAATGCAAGAACCAAGATACATCTATTTTTTGTACCAAGCCGTTAAAAACCATTTCTAACAATCGATAACAAGCTACACTGTTTATTGAATATATCCTCAAAACAATTAACCCCCAAGATAAATCTAGATTATATTTAATAAATTTATTTAATATACTCTTTAGTTTTTCTATATTTTTATTATTTTTTAACCCGGTATTATTAATTATTATATTTATAAGTTCATTAGTTTTCATATTATGAAAATTATATCATATAAAAATTTAATGATATTTATTATTAATTTTAAATATTAATTTTAAAAACAAATAATTTAAATAATTTAAACAACATGAATATTATATCATTATTGATTATAATAAACACGGAGTTAATTATAAATCAATATTGATATTATAATAAACACAGTGTTTATTAAAAATTATAAAAATCACTATCTTGGGCTTTTTCCAGCATATCTAATAACATCTTTTGAAGCTTTATATCTCGGAGTGGTTATTGGCACTAATGATACTGAAGTAAATTCAAGTTTAGATAATACTTTAATAAGTTCATTTAGTACGGTTTTAGTTGTAGAATTGGATACGTGATTGATAATATATTTTAAAAATCTGATTATTTCTACATATTTGATATTACCAAATGATTTACCTTCTGTTATAATATCACCGTCAACGTATCTTGATATATTCTTATAGGTTTCTGCAATAATAAAATGTAATATATTTTTAATATTGTTAGATGGTATCATTTCAATTTTGTTAGATAATCTATCTAATTCTGATATTTCTTTTTCAAATAAATTAATTCTATCATTCATATTTTCAGCTCCTAAAGAATACTATAGCATGATTAAATATAATTTTTAATTTACGTTTGTTATCATCATCAGAATAAAATGCGATATTTAAAAAATTAGTTATCTTAGATAATCTAGATTTGATATCTAAAGAATTATCTAATTTTTTCAATAATATCAAATTGGTTTTCAAATTATCAATAATCTTTTTCTCTAATTCTTCTTGAAATTTTTTATCCAGAAAATCATAACTATAATTATCTGACAATAATAATACCACCTCATTCTCTTTTTCTCTATATATACCTTCAACCCCACCAATCAATTTATTAAGAAACATAAACAGTTTATTATAATTAAAATATAATACTAAAACATTATTACTTATAAATGCATCAAATAATATAGCATTTTCTATATTATTTTGATTATCTTGTGTTATAGTTGTGGCTGTAGTAGCTACATTATCTGGACTATTTGCAGTTAATATATTATTAGCTAAATATACATTGCCTCCAAATAAACTATTATTTTCTATCTCATTTTCTAGTAATTCGGTTATTAAATAATAAGTCTTAAATGAAGTATCTTTAATTTTTGCTTCATTGATTAATTTTGAAAAATTAACAAAATCTTTAATAGTTAATTCTTTACCTTGTTTATGTTTATTTTCAATAAATATCTTAATTGATTTTCCAGAAAAATCTAATATATTCATAAATTGTCCATTATGTCCTATATATGGCCATTATATATTATTATTTATGTTTTTAATTTTAAAAAAAATATAAATATATTAAAAACCTAAATAAAATTTTAAAATTATTCAAAAATGACCTAGATTTTTTAGATATATCTTGGTTATTATTGAGTAAAAACAGTCAAATTCCAAATAAAGCAAGATTAATTGCTCAAGGTTTAAGAGAAGAATTAGATGTTAGTTGGTATGCTAATCCAGAATTTGATAAATATCAAATGTGCGAAATATATAATGGCTTAAAAGGTGGTATTGATGTTTCTGTTTTTGCTAATCCGAAATTTGATGCTAAACAAATGAAGCAAATAAGAGGTGGGCTTGAAGAAGGTATAGATGTATCAATTTATGCTGATCCTATTATATCAGCAAATAAAATGTATGATATATATTTAAATTATATTTAAATCTTGTCAACAAAAAAATTTAAATAAGGTATAATGATTAAAAAGAAAAAGTATTTTTATGTATAGAAATCTGATTTATTTTAATAATTTGAATAATAAATCTGTAGTCAAATTATATACTTGGGATAAAGCCGGTAATAGAATAGCCACATTAGAAGAATTTAATCCATATTCTTATATTAGTTTTAAGGACAAGATAGATATTTCTTTAATTAAATCGATTTTGAGAAAAGAAGATTTTGTTGATATTTATGGTAATAATATATTAAAATTAATATTTGCAAACAACATAGAACGTAATAATTTTCATGAAAATTATGGTAGTATAATAGATATTATCAGCTCATTTACTCCTACACAAGAATATATACATCATAAATTTGCAAATCAAATATATCCATTACATTCAATTGAAAAAATATATTCATTTTCAAAACATAACCTAAAAATATACTTTATAGATATAGAAATAGGTACAGATGAAGGAATACCAGATATATTTGTAGCTAAAAATCCTATAGTATTAATATCAATATATGATATTTATAATAACAAAATTATCAGTTTTGCTAATAAATCTGGAATAAATAGAGACCATAGTAAACTTATAAATGAGTTATATTTATTCGATTCTGAACAGGAATTAATAGAAGCTTTCCTAGAATTTATCAAAAAAGAACATCCAGATATAATATCAGGCTGGAATATCAAATCATTCGATCTACCTTATCTATACTATCGCTGTATCAGACTATTCAATGACGAAACATATATCAATAGAATGATTGAAGGCAAATCTTATGGTCTATCATTCTATATTAATCATAAAAATATAGCTAATAAAATATATTTCAATATCAGAATTCCTACATATTCTATTATTGACTATATGGAACTATATCGAGATAAATTCATGTTTACTTGTGCTAGCTATTCGTTAGATGCAGTAAGTAAGCAAGAATTAGGACTATCTAAAACTGAAAATACAGTATTACATAATGTTAGTTTTAAAGATAGATGGACTAAATACTATGACGATTTTCTAGAGTATAATGTTAATGATGTTATTCTATTAAAGAAATTAGAGGATAAGCTAAATCTACTAAAATTATCTAGAATTATATGTAATATGTGTTTAGTAGAATACGAAAGCATATTTTCTACAACTAAATTAGTTAGTAGTTTATTATATAATTATAGCTTATTCCACTACAATAAAATCTTCAAAACATATTTAGATAAAGATAATATAGAAGATGATATAACTGGCTATACTGGGGCATTTGTATTGGATACTAAACCGACATATAGAAATAAAACACAAGTTTGTATAGATTTCAATAGTCTATATCCTATGACAATGTTAACATTAAACTTATCTCCAGAAACTAAAGTAGAAAAAGATAATTTAGCTAAATATAATATCAATGATTTAATTAAAGCTAAAAATGATACTTATTTTGTCAGACATAACATTAAATTAGGAGTAATACCATCATTAATTGATTTTATGTATAGTACACGTGTTTCAATTAAAAAGAAATTAGTAGAATTACAAAAATCCAATAAAAACTCAGATAAAATAATTTTCTATAAATTATTCCAAGAAAATCTAAAAAATATAATGAATTCTATATATGGACTGTTTGGTAGTAAATATAGTCCAATAAAAGATAAAGATTTAGCTGAGGCGATAACAATTACTGACAGATTTATTATAACTACAATTATCAAATTGATTAACGAATATTTTTCCAGAAAAACTAATGGTAAAATTAAAGAATCAGTATTATTATCTGATACTGACTCAGTTATTATTGATACTAGTTATTTTCTAGAAAATTATTTGAAAAGTAAAAATATAACTGAAAATGAATTTTATGATAAAAATGCAAATTATATTAAAGATTTTGTGGAGATTATAATTTATAAGTTTATTGATAGGATTAATGATTTTATAGAAAAAAGTATTATTAAGCAAGAATTTAATTCTGATTATGTAGATAAGATTAAGTTTAAGTTTGAATATTTATCTAAGGTAGGATTTTTCTTGGCGAAGAAGCATTATTTAGTTAATATAATATATGATGGAATAAATATGGTTGATATAATGAAATATACTGGGATTGAGATTAAAAGGAAGGAATTTTCAGAAAAAGTAAAGAATATATTGGAAAGAATATATTTGGGTATTATAAAAGAAAATTGGAATAATAATCCGGTTATATTATATAATGAGATAGTTAAGCTGTGGAATGGGTTTAAGCAATTTGATTTTGATGATATATCGTTTCATAAAGGATATTATTCAGAAAGAGTGGCTAAGGAATTTTTGGAAATGGAAAAAGCTGCAACAATACAATCTAAAGCAGCGATATTCTATAATCAATTATTAGAAAAACTTAATTTAACAAATAAGTATGAAAAGATATATTTGAATGATAAAATTAGATTTTGTTATGTTAAATCTAAAAATAAAAAGTACAATGTAAATGTAATTGGCTATAAAAATAAGTTTCCAGATGAATTTAGAGATTTGTTTGAAATTGATTATAAAACTATGTGGAATAAGACAATATTTCCTACATTAGAAAAAATAGCTACTATATTAAATATCATCCCATTTGACATAGAAGAATTAGCTAATAAAACATTATTGCTGCCATTATTAAATAAAAACAATACAACTATAACTTTTAAATAAGATTTAAATTGTTAATATTAAAATTATTAAATAACTATATCATTATCAATAACTTATATGATTTAGCTAAAAAATCAAAAAAGAACCTTCTTTTTTTCAGAAAAATGGTATAATATATATAGAAGATAAAACAACAGTAAAAATTAAACAAACAAAGAAAGGAAAAACGCTATGTCAAACGCAATCACAAATGAAATCAATAACGCTGTTGAATATCTCGCAGAAAAATTTGATCATATAGCAAGTAGGCAAAGGAAGAATGCGGATAGAAGGATTATAATAGGGCATCTTTCTGATATCAAAAATAAATGGGTTATGATGAACGGGCTTGCGTGCATTGGCAATATGAGCCTCAATGAATTCCTTAATAGCGAGCTCGTCATTGATAAACAATTCGTATTGAATGTCCATCCTGATGAAATAAAAAGAGTAATCACATCTAATATCAATGACGTTAAAGCCTCTGCTGTCGGTGATAATCAATTTAATTATAAAGTTACATATCAACTACTTGCTTTGCCAAATATCAAAAATAATACACGGCTCGGATTCGTAAATGGTAAAGCATATAATGTGAAATTTAATAAACGAACTTGGAAATTTGAATGGTCTGAAAATAACACAATCAAAGATGCTCCTGCTACTACCGGCTCGTTCTTATTTAATGAGGATATATTCGCAATGCTCCATATCCTCGCATACGATTTTAATGTCAATGAAATGGAGTTCATAACTGAAAAGAACACACCAAACGCAAGCGTGTATTTAGGTGAAAATAGTTTCGCTGTCACTATGCTAATGGTCAAAGCAAGTGACAAAAACACATTCTATGACGATGTGTTTAAAGATGCTATTCAACAATAAATATAATGGAGGTAATTATGAATAGTATATTAGATAATCTTATTAGTATAAACAATAATTCTGTTGAAGGACAAGAAAAGATTAATAGATGTCGAATCTGTGGTGGATATTTTAATTATTTTAATTTGTCCAATATATTTACAAATAAAAATCTTAAAAAAAATATATTACTAATGATATATTTAAAAATATTATTTAAAATCAATGAATTACAAGAAAATATAGAAAATATAACTAATTCAAAGATAATAATCTGTAAAAGTTGTTATAATCAAATAATAAGAGAGCTTAAAGAACAAAAAAATAATTAATTATCACCTTCTTTTTCTGAGAAAAATGGTATAATATATATAGAAGGAGAAACAAAAATGAAAGAAAAAATAGAAAGTTTAATAAATGTGCATTTATTAAATTTAATAAATGCAATAAAGACAAAATATCTTATTGGGGACTTGTTCTTCATATCCCTGATTCTGAACGAAGCCAATTTAAATCTCGCAGATGATGCAGATGATAAATCTGATATACCAGCTGCAGCTATCAGCGTTGTCAATGGTAAAATCAATTTATATATCAATCCACAAGAAATAATGAAGATTGTCAATAATGAAGATAAACTTTTTGCTGAATTTCTTGAATTAATAATAATTCACGAAATACTTCATATTATATATAATCACACCGAAAGAGCAAAGAGAAAAGAAGATAAAGTATTATATAATGTTGCTGGTGATTATGTTATTAACGGTAACATTATAGAATACTTTTCAAAAAACAACAAATTTGCTAGAGCAATAGAAATCTTCAAAAAAATTGGACTTTACGAGACAAAATATCTAAAGCAGTTAGAAGAAATTGTATATGATGATTTGAAACAAAACCAGCAGAATCAACAAAATCAAAACAATTCCAACAACAATAATAATTCTGATAAGTCTAACAACTCTAAATCTAACACTTCTGATAATTCTAATAAATCTAATAAATCTGATAATTCTGATAATAATGGTAATAACAATAATAGTCAGATTTCTTATGATGATATTTCAAATATAAACAAAAATATCAAAAAGATTCCATCTCTTAAAAATTATGATATGTCAAAACTAAATGATAATATCAAGAAAAAAATAGAAGAAATAGTTGCAACCGTATCACAATTGAATTCTTCAGAAAATAAAATGAAAGGAAGCGGAAATGCTATAATTGAATCTCTATTAAAATATAGAGAGTATTCGAATCGAAAAACATTAACTGAAATACTTAAAAAATCTATTTTGAATGTTCTTGATAAAGAGATGGCTTATACCTGGTCAAAACCAAGATTGTCTGGTCTGGCTTTAGGGCAAATGTTGCCTTCAGATGATTCTGATGAATTAACTTATGGTAGTATTGTTATAGCACTTGATGAATCAGGTTCAGTTTCAAACGATGAATTGGAAAAAGCAATTCCAATAATAGTTAATTTGATTAAATATTTTAAAGAAGTGCATATTATTAAACACGATGAAAAAATTAATTTTTATAAGATTTATAATAAAAATAATATCAATACGCTTGAAAAAGATATATTAGTTAGAAGATGTTGTGGTGGTACGAGTCATAAGGAAGTTTTTGAAAAGATTAATTTGATAGCAAAAAAGAATTATAATGAATTGTCAGTAGCAGTGATAATATCAGATATGTTGTCTGATATTGATGAGACAAAAAAGATATTGAAAAAAGGTATTAAAACAGTTTTAATTGATACAAATAATTTAAAGATAATTTAAAGAAATTTAAAGAATTAAAAGAAAGGAGATATACAATGCGAACAAAAATTAATAATATCTTAAATAAAATTGATAATTATAGTAGAGTAAATTGTGATATATGTGGTAATGTTAATAGTTATTTAGATAAGTCAAATAGTTTGTTTTTCAGATTATTAAAGATGTTTTTAAAAAGTACGGAGTTGAAAAAGAGTAGTAATTATTATTTCTTTAATGATTTGTTTAAAGACATATTAAGAATAATAGATGAAAAATTATATACAAAACATTCAAAACATTTAGATAATATACAATTTGTTTGTAATCAATGCTTTAAGAAAATGACCAAAGATATAGCTTATAATAAATTATCAAATATATCTGATTATCAATTATTTAGAGAAAGTATTAAAATGAAAAATTTTTTAAAATAGCACCCGTTTTTTTCCAAAATAATGGTATAATATATATAGAAGATAAAACAAATAAAGGAGAGATAAACAATGAAAGTCAACGTAAAAAATCTAAAAGGAACGATAAAGAATGCAATAACAACAAAAACTTCAATTATGCTCGCAGGAAAGCCTGGTATTGGTAAAACTGAAGTTTTTTTACAGACAATAAAAGAATTCGAAAAAGAGACAAATAAAAAATGTAATATAAAAATAATATATCTTCACAGCACATTGCTTGAACAACTTACCGGTGTTCCAACCCCAAATGGAACATGGTCAAAACCAGAAATCTTAAATCTGCCTGAAGGTTATGATTACTACATTTTCTTATTCGACGATATTCATTTGGCAGACAAGAATAAACAGGGGATATTATTCCAAATCTTGACACATCATTATGTCAACGGGCATAAATTCCCTGAAAATTCAATATTTGTTCTAGCTGGCAATGGCGTTGAAGACAATGCTGGTGCCAATATAATGTTAGCACCAGTAGTCAATCGTTTGCTCAAATTCAACGTAGAAGCCGACTATGATTCCTGGAAAAACTACTTAAAATCAACAAATATCGAGAAAAAAATAGCAGATATAGTAACAAGCTTTTTGGAATACGAAACAAATAACAAATATTTCCACTATTACAATGACACTATGGAAAATGAACCTTTTCCAAGCCCAAGAAGCTGGACAAATATGATGAATTTCATCACTCCCTCTCTAGATGAGATGTTAGATAATAGAGAATTATTTTTGGAAACCACATCGGCCGCTATAGGTAAAGAAGCCGCAACAAAATTACTAGAATATGTCATAGTATTTAATAGATTCAAATCTATAGATGATTTATTGGCAGTTAATGTAAAGAAGTTAACTTCGATAGAGTATTATATATATACAATTAGCTCAGCAAAGTTCTTTGTAGAAAATATAAACAAAAAAGAATTGACAGAAAAATTGTTCAATCTAATAACAAAACTAGACCCAACATATATAGTACTCTTCCTAAAAAAAGTTATAGATGCAACAATAAACAAAGATAGACATTTAACAACAGTGAAATCATTGATTGAGAAGCTTCCAGAAAATCTTAAAGAGAAAATATCTGAAATATTTGATTTGATTAAATAGCCTCCTATAAAACACATTATCTCTCCTGATTACTGTCTGGCTTAACAACCAGACAGTAATTTTTTATGTTATTAAATTATTAATTTAAAAATAAATATATTTTGTGACTATATTTTCCAATATATCGTTAATAACATATTTAATTTAATGGAATTTTTAAACTATGGCCACTGACTTAAATAAACTATATACAACAAATCAGATTATTCTGCAAAATATTGGTGGATATAAAAAAATAGCAATTAAACCACCATTAATTACATCATTATTTTATCGGAATAATGGCACAATGTATAACTCTTGGTGTTTTTTTGCAGATAACTACTCAGAATCTTTAAGAAATGAAATGTTATTGGCTTATACTAGCGCTAAATGTAATAGTTTGATATTTTTGTTAAGTAATGCTAATGATGATGGCCCTATTAATTTCTTTAAATCTGGATTTGCTAAAGACATAAATTATACAAAGCTATTATTATTGGAATCTTATGTTAAGCGTATATTTGAGCTTGGTGGTTATCCTATACCTGTATTTTTCTGTGATGATGGAAAAAATATTAAATATCATAATTTATCAGATACCGAATATGAACGTTTTTTTGGTGTATTGACTACTATATTAAGACCGTATTGTCCAGCATTTGTTATTGGTATTGAAAGCTCAGAATATTTTGATAAAGATAGACATAACTATTTTATTAATCTAATTAAACGTTTTGCTCCAGATAGATTTGTAGGAATACATACACAGAAAATACCTAATGGTGGTATGCCTAATGTAGATTTTGTGTTATATGAGCATTCATGGAATCCAAATGATGGAGATAATCACTCTAAAGAAGAAGTATTACAAGAAGTAGTTGATTTTAGTAGAAAAGTAGCTGATATATATAAGCCAACATATATATGGCCTATAGAATTCAATACAAATATAACTGGTAGTAAAATAATAGAGCAGAGTGTATATTTACTTAAAAATGGTTATTCTTCTGTAGCTTATTTTTAATTTGATTTTAAGCTAATAGTGGTACATCTGAAGCATCTATGCTACCATTATCTACAGCATTCTGTATATTTCTGTCAGATGATAATTTAGAATAATCACCAGAATCCATTGCAGCCCATAATGGAATTTGCTGATATATCAAACTATTTCTCTTTTTATTGCGTTTCTGTTTTCTGTTTTTGTTCATAAATACACCACGACGTAATATCAACGATTCATTTATATTATCCAAATAATCTAAAATTTTATCTATATTTTTCTTTAAATCGACATATTCATTCTTTTTACTAATATCTGTAACTTGTTGTTGCATTGCTTTAAATGATTTATCGATAAAATCTGTAGTTAATACTAGACTTATTAGTCCAACAATAGAATCTTCAAAATACTGATTTAAATCTTTAAATGCAGACTTATAACTTAAATTATATTTAATATCATCTAATTGTTTATTTAGTGTATTCAAATTATTTTCAAGCTTATCTAATTCTTCAATCTGATTTTGTTCATCTTTATTTTCAGACTTATTTTCACTGTCTTTATTGTCAACATCAATATCTGTTTTATCTTCTGATTTACATAATGGACATTTATTAGTTTTATTTTCTGCTGCAGAAATATAAATGAATCCACATTTGTTACATTTCAAATAACTATCTTTTTTATTATCATCATTATTATTTTCTTTATTATTCTTATCTAAATTATCAGTTTTTAAAATTGATTTATTAGATTTATTTAATAGTTGATTATTATTCATATTATTAAATGTTAGATTTAAATAGTTCAGAATCGGCTTTATCCATATTTATTTTTTCTTCATCTATTTCTTCTAATAAATTATTCAAAATAGTTAATAATTTATTTTTCAAGTCCAAGACATTATGTCTAGCAGAGTTGAATAGAATACTATAACCTCCAGAAGATATAAATTCTTTTACATTTTTTTCATAATCATCAACTAAAATAGCTGGACTATATTTAACAGCAAAAGTTGCTTTATCCTTTCTACCAACTAAAAAATAATTATCAATAAAATTAAGTTGATTATTAATAAATTCCTCTTTCTCTTTTATACATTTCTGCACTATCTCTTTTCTTTCAGACTCATCAAAATATTCTGTATTAGGCTTTAAATACGCACTTAATATATTCAATTTAACATTGTCAGCTAAAAAATTATTTAATAAACCCTTAAAATTACTAACAAAATCTACTACTTCATCAAAAACTATAACCTCACTAAAAATCTTATAATCATTAAGCGTTAAAAAACTAAGTATATAATCAATAATATATCCAGCAGTAGATGGCAATTTCTCTAAATCACTAATATTCCTAAGCTGATTTAATATCCAAAAATAGTATTTAAGACTAAATTTTTTACTTCTATTTAATAAGGCTTTTCTATGTTCATTATTATGTAATAATATCTCTAACTTATTAGCTACTGTAGACTTCAAATCTACAATAACACCGTCTAAATCAAAAAAAATATTTATTTCTTTCATTTTTTTGTTATACTCTTAATATTAATAATCATTCAGATATATATTTATATCTTAAATTAAATTTAATTTAAGATATTTTAAATTTGCTAAAATTCCATCTATATATTCACCACTAATCTGATCAATATATCCATTTATTAGTTTAGCTAAGCGTGGATATAATATATCACTACAGATATTGTTATCATTATTATTTATTAGGATAAATTGATTATTATAATCATTTTCTTTATTGAATTCTAATATAGCGTGGCCTGTAGTACCAGATCCGGCAAAGAAATCCAATATAATATAATTTGGTTTATTAAAGATTTTTAATAGATGTTTAATTAATTTACATGGCTTTGCTGTTTCAAAAACAACATTTTTGCCTAATATTCTAGCAATTTCTTTTTTAGATTTAACTTCACTATAAGTGCCACAATCTTCTGAAAGTAATATATTTGAATATACAGGCCTACAACTATTATAATAATCTTCTCTAACTATATAATATACTCTATTCTTATTATAATCAAAATATAATTTATTTTCATTATTCAATTTTTCAATTTTATCTTTTCCAAATGCCCAGCGTTTATTTTCTTTTGGATAAAATGCTATTCCAGTCTTTTTGTCAATTATAGGAAAATACATTGATTCTCTTTTATTTAAACCATAATTATTTTTTTCTATTAATAATAAATTATATCCACCATATTCATCATTATACTTAAATTTCTTTTCAGATTTTTTAAAATTAAATACAGCATCTTTCTTTCCATAATAATAACATAATATATATTCAGTATTATTTGACAACGATTTTTTGATATGTACTGAATTATTTCTATTTATCCAAACAAGCAACTCAAAATTATTTTCTGGGAATATTTCATCACATAAAACTTTCAAATAAGCCAATTCTATTTTATTTATACTTATAAGTATTAAAGTATTACTCCAGATTCTTTATTCAGTAGTTCATTAGCTAACAACAACCGTTTCTTCATAAATCCCAACCAAAAATCATGCTTAAAATTATTCCTAGAATAATTATCATTATATAGTAACAAATTCAATCCAATATTGTATGGCGGGTCTATATATATCAAATTAACTTTATTTCTATATTCTGGTAATAATGTTTTTAATACAAAATAATTTTCTCCTTCTATTATCAAATTATTAGGTTTATTTTCTAGTAAAAATATACGTTTATCTTTATCCTCTATTAATATAGGAGTTTTATTAATATTTTCCTGAATAATATCTTCTTGTATATCTTCTATTATTAACTTTGGCATATTATGTTATTATACCAATTAAATTAAAAAAGACTGAATGTATCCATATTATTATAGTAGTCATTTAGTAGATTTTCAATTGAATTTCTAGATTCGTCAGGTTTGATTTGATTTGTATTGTCTGGATCAGAAAAGTCAATGCAGAACAATTGTTCCTCGTGGAACATTTCCGGTTTTTTAGTTTGTTTTTTGAAATTGCATATAATTTCTGTATTATTTACTAGATTTAATTTTTTGGATTCTCTATTAATAATATTATTTAGAATATCAAATTTTTCTAATAAATGTAGATTATCGTAATTGTTGAAATCTGGATGGCTGACTAATACTGGAATTTCTTGGGAGTCAGATATTTTATATGATTTTAGTATTTTGTAATATCTTTGTAGATTTTCAGGTTTGAGAATAAAGAATAATAGTAAAATACAGGAAACTAGATCGTCAGTTTTATTTAGTGCTTTAAATTTGAAAAGATTATCTCCACGTTTACTTGTAGATTTGACATATAATTCCATTTCTGATATTACATCATTATCTAGAATAGTTAGGTTATATAGTTTATTATTTAATAGAAAAGTCATATAATTGATAATTTCATTTTTGATTTGATAGTCTAAATGTATGCCATATCTTGTTTTTCTGGAATTCCTAGAAATAAATATATTTTCGTAATTTAGTTGTCTAATTAAAGTAATAAAAGCTTCAGATATACCATTATTTTCAGAGATTATCAATGGATTATTGTATTCTTTGGCGATTTCGTAGACTAATTTAGCAAAATCTTGTAAAATAATAGAATTATCAGAAAATGTGGCTGCAGTAACTATATTATTTAAATTTGTTATATCCCAAACAATAAATGCATTTTTATCGGATAAACTGCCACTGCTACTATCTACTGATAATAGATAAGCTCTATCTTTAATTCTGTCAAGGTATATATTTGGCTCCTTGGACGATGCTATATACGGGCCCTGCACTTTCGGCAATTCCTGGAAAGACCGGGGTATTTTCTCGGCGATCCTGGAGGCATTTTGTCTAAGTTCTTCAATTAAATTATTTGGAAATACATTCTTGAAATCTGAAGAAACAATAAATGAATTGCCATATTCCTGAGCAAATTCTTCTTCTGACATTGACTTTAATTGCATTTCTTTCCAAGAATTATCTCGATTATCTACCTCCCACCAATCTATACGGACACGCACCCAATCACCACTACATAATTTATCAGCTTCTATAAACATACCATTATTATCTTTATAATCTTTTCCAGACATATATGTATCATAGAATAATCCAGAAATACCGTTCGGTGTAGACACCATTATTACCTTAGTATTCAATCCAGATGATATTGTTGGATAAATACTCATCCAAAACTCATCTAAAATATTCTTAGCTATTCTAGCGGCTTCATCTACTATCAATACATTAACAGACTTACCTCTAGCACTCTCTGAAGATGTAGATTCTGCCTCTATCCTAGAATTATTAGCAAACTCTATACTGCCTTTGTTATATGTAGTTACAGGACACTTCAACCACAATGGCAACATTTCATAAGCAAATCGTATTCTTGACATAATCTCATAACAAGTAGATGCCTTATTAGCTACTATCAAGATTTTCTTATCTCGGAAAAACATAGCTAACCACAAACAAAATATAGTATATGTAGTTGTCTTAAAAGTCTGCCTAGAAGCTACAGTGACTACTCTATTATATCTAGATAATACATCTAAGAATTCTTTTTGTTTATTATATAACTTAATTATTTGCTTACCTTTATCTAGACTAACTATATAAAAATAATTTTCAGCAAAATATTTAATATCATTTTTACATTTTTCTATTTCATCTAATCGACGATTATACTCTTCCTTAGTTATTATCTCTTTAGATTTAACTGATGGTATATTAATATTACCACGATAGTATTTGTTATTTGGATTTAACATAATAAAAAATTTATAGACTTGTCTTAGACAAATAAAATTAATAAATATATACCAAATTTTGATAGTACTATATTATTTATTTTTTTATCGGTTGATTTTAATAAGAATATTCTTAATTGTTTCTAAATTAATTATTATATTCATTAGTATTTGAATCTAAATTATGTGATTTGATTATTCTATTTAACTCATTTTGAATTAAATCTCTTGACATATTTTGGTCGAGATATTCAGAAACGACTCGTTGAAGCAAGAAAATGCTTATGCTGAAACAAAATTGCTTCAGCATGCATAGAAATCACTAAAATAGTTAAAATAGTTTAACCAATACCGACGATGTTTGGATATTTATTAGCTAATTCTATTAATTTATTTTTTTGTTTGGCATAACTATTATCTTCAATAAAAACATTATATTCAATAAATATCATCTTTTTATTTGGATTATTTTTAGCTATTTCTTCAATTTCGTTACTAAATTTATTTATGTCAATATCTTTAGCGTCAGTCGGAGACCATGAATTTTCTACAAAAATAATGTTCAATTCTGAAAATAAATCTGATTCTTTATTCCAATCTATACCACTAGATTTATATTGTAAATGCGTAGAATATAATTCTACTCCAGATAAATTATTTTTCATTATATTAAATGCATTTCTTATATTATTGATATTATTAGCTTTTTCATTAGTCTCAATTGATAATAAATATCCAGATATATAATTTTTCATATAATTATGAATGATTTTCCAATTATTAATATGATTATTGATACTTCTCCAATCAGGGTCTTTATCGTCAGTATATAAACATGGTATACTGGCTATATTATTAACACCAAAATATGCTATTTTGTTTATTACTTTTTTAAGATTAATATTATTTATATTACTAATATTATTGTCTGTTATATTTCCTGCTTCGTCTGGTGGTGATAATAAAAATGTAATTGATGGTTGATATCCTGTTGGACAATAAGTTAATATATAATTTTTGATATAACTGATTTCTGAATCTGAAATATCAGATTGCATAATTGTCCATGTAGATTTACGTTTATGATTATAAATATAAAATAATGGTATAAATAGTTTTTTCATAATTATATGATATTCAATGAGATAAGCTCTGTCATCTGTGTTGTATAATCTATATTACTATCAAAATCACTACCAAAATTCTGTGTATATATAGACTCGGTATTAGTTTCACTTTCATCTAATGGTGTGCCTTCTTCTGAAATCAATGAACCAAAAATCAAACTCATTGGTGTAGCTGGTGGAATATCAAAATTATTACTTGCAAGCCTGACATTAGATTTAGTTGTTATATTGATATTGTTACCATTGGTTATTGAAAAAACATTACCTTCATGTATAACGTTAACATCTCCTTTAAATTGTATATATATTGCTTTATTACCATCGCCCTTATCACGGATAGATATATCTAAAATATTACCTAATTTAATTAATCCTTGTAATGGCGTAACAATTGCTTTTGATATTTCTGGTAGAATAAAAGTAAGTATTTGTAATGTTGGTGCTATTGACTCTAATGTATTACGTATATTATTCAATAATAAATCGGTTTGTTGATTTGTAGTAATATGCATGATTTTATTATCAATAATTGAATCAAGTTGCGTAGATAAGCTATTCAAATCATTATCTGATAAATTAATATTATATTTTCCACATATATTTTTTAATATATCACTATTAGATAGTGTAATATTTTTGCTTTTTTCTTTAAGAAATATATTTGTTACTATTGCTTTTTTGCTATCTTCATCAATTATTATTTCTTCTTTACTTTCTTCTTCTAGCTCTTCTTCACCTTCTTCTTCAGTAGGTAAAAATGATATATTTTTTGCTAATTTTGATTTAATTGAATTAATAATATCATTTATTTTAGATTGATTATTTGCTAAAATATCAGATATTTTATTAAATATCATATTATTTTGATTAATAGTAGTAATTTTACTAGTAGTCTGCTCAATAAATTCCGTTAACTTTGTAAATGATTCTATCATACCACCGATAGTTTCTTGATTAATATTACTTAATTGCTCTTTAATAAACTTGCCTGTACCTTCTTCAATTTCACCAGATATGTTACTTAAGAATTTACTAGTTTCTTGACCAATGCTACTAAATATATCAACCGATTTAGTTAAATTAGCTGTTTCTTCAGCTATATATCCATTAACCAAATCATCTATATTAATTTTATCAGATAATATATCAGATATTTTATTAATACTATTATCAATTTGTTCTCCACTATTTGAAGTATTATAATCAGAAATATCATTGATTGTACTATCAAAATTGATTTTATTTGTATTATGTGTTATATTTGTATTTTCTTTACTTAATTTAGATAGATAATCATAATTAGTGCCTGCTGGAATTACACCAAAATAAAATGGATAATTGATATTACCACCATCAAAAAATACACATACAATTGAATTTTCTTTAGGCGTAGCAAATAAACCATTAGTATTACCATCATTATTAAATCCTATTGGAATAACTGGAATAGCATCAGGTAATAAATCTGGCTTCTCTCTATATTCTTCTGGATATATATCAGGCACATAAATCTTACATATACCATTTTTATTAGGTATAGATTTGACCACAATTCCTTTATAATTACCAAAATAATTATTCATATATCATAAGCCTCTATTGGATTCTTTAATGACATAAATCTGGATAAATATAGTGAATCAAAGAAATTATTTTCTTTAAATAACATATCTCGTTTGATTATTAACCAAATTTCTGAATATGCAAAATCTGCAGGATGCATTTGTTCTGCTGCAGTTTTGAATGCCATAATATAAAACAAATCTCCTGGATTACGTACTAAACTGCCAGATAATAATATATTACAAGAATTATCTATTAGATAATCATTGATTTTTTGGTAAATAAATGATTCCATAGCCAATGATTCTGATTTAACATTAGCAAAATTAAGTGTATTATTAGCATCCATGTTCCCAATAATATTTTCAGGCAATAATGCTTTATATGTATATTCTGTATTTAATACTGGTAATTGTTCTAATGATGCATTATTACCATAAAAATTAAGATTTGTTATTATATTTTTCGATTTGATTTTTATGCTTTTGAAATTATCAGATTCAGATAAATAATCAAATTTATTATATACATAATCAGCTAAATCTATTATATTTTTTACTGGATTATTGACATTTGCCGTATATAGACTTTTAATTACATTCTGATTAATATTGACTATACCAGTAGAATTACCTTGACTGACTAAAAATCCAACATAATTAGATGCAGATTTGTTGTTATCTATTATATTATTTCCTTTAGAATTATTAATTACTTCATTTAATTTTTTCTGGATATATGGCTTTAAATAAAATGGAATAAATGTCTTTGTTCTAGTATTATAAATATAATATAATCCAAGATTTTCAATATTAAACGTGCGTTCAGAAATATATTTTAATAAATCTAGAATACTGGTATTGTTACTAGTAATTACTGATAATTCATTATTATCATTATTAATAGCTTCCAATAAAGATATATCTACATTAATCAAATCTGGTATAGTAATAAATCCTTTAATATCTTTAAATATATCAACTATTTTTTTATTATTTTTATTATGATTACTATATATTATTTTTCTATTTAATAACAACTCTAGAATTGAATATAAATTAGCTCTGATTAAAGTAACAGAATTCTCTTGTAATTTATTAATAATTTCAAAATTAGCTAAAAATACATGTTCAAAATTATGTGCTCGGTCAAATTCAATAACATTTGTAGCACCAGTAGCTGAATCAATAGTTAATTTATCAATTTTAATAATACATATTATATTACTTTTACCAATTAAATTGGTAAGAAGACATTTAGTATCTCTAATTATAATATAACCTTTTGGGCATAAATTATTTATAGAATTTGTAATACTAATTTCCAATATATCCTTAATATCTATATAACCAACCATATCTTTTTCTGAAACATTATTTTTAATAGAATCAATTAAATTGAGTATATTTAATTTATTTTCTGGATTAATAATATAAAATGAACACATTAAATTATATTCACCAGTTTCTGTTTTAAATGTAGTAGTACTGATTATTGTTGGTGTATTCATCTTTTTTAATTTTTAATAATAATATAAATAAAACAAATTATTTTGTTATTTCAAACAAGTATTTATTTTTTAAAACTAGTAATTCTTTATAATCACTCGGCACTGTTGTAACTATATCATGAATATTATTTATTATTGGAATAACATACCATAATCTAGAATTGTTATAAAACTTATATGCTAAATATATCCATGTATCTGTTTTTTTGGGATTATATCGTAAACAATAAATATCTTTTGTTTTATCAGAAAATCTAACTTTTATTGCTTCTGTTAAATCAAAATATCTATAATTATCATTATCAGTTTTAATAATAAATTTGTTTTCAAGGTCAGATTTATTATAATTATATTCTAAATCATTAATATCTTTAAGATATATGTTTTTCATATTATTATTTAATAATTTTTATTATTTAATAATATTATTTAATAATTTGTTTAAGTTTATTATTAATAGATTCTAGAACAGTTAATAACAAGCTTCTTAATTCTTCTGCTGTTGGTTGCATTTCTGGCTCATCTGATAATACATATAACATATTATTAAATGTATTAGGAATAATTGATTGTATACTCAAATTAACTTTATAACCATCAGGTATAGTTATTTTATGATTTGCATCTGCGTTTTGTAATAGTGGTAATTCTAATGTATAATTTGATTTTGAATTTAAATATCTAATTTTACCAACTGATGATATATTACATTTCATTGTACATAAGAAATATGCTAAATATCCAGGTATTCTCACTTGATACAAATTGCTAGGCCTGGCAATTAAACCAGATTGCATCCATAACATACCAGAAGTTAATGCAATAATAAATCTTAAATTTCTTTCAAAATCTGCTAAATTATAATTATATAAATAAAATTCAGCATTTAATTCTGGTGGTGTAGGTCCTATTCCATCTAACTCAAAACTTGGCTGAACTGGTATATTGAACATTCCACCCATCGTTTTTGATATAGTTTTACCTAATTTAACAAAAGTATTATCTTCTAATGAACCAAATGAATTAACATTCCAACCTTTACTGCCATCTGCTTCTATAAATGATATATTACTTTTATTGTCTTGCTGATATATTGGAATTTCAAATTGCCTTAAATATCGTCCATTTAAAAGATATTTGTAAAATAATAACGGTAATTTATAATTTAATAATAAAACATCATCTAATAAATCAGTAAATTTCTCTTTACCACTAATTGAGGTAGCAACTGAAGATAATGCTGTAGAATTAATTGTTGCTTGATTTAATAACTCAGCAAAGCCTTTTGGTGTAAATAGTTTTTTAACTTCGTTTACTACTTCTTTATTTCCAGTTATTGCTTCAAAAGCACCTTTACCCATTGTTGTCCCCAATTCTAATGTAGACAATAAACTACTTGCTATACTGAAATATGAAGGTGCTGGCTCAAATTCAGTAATAATTATTCTAGGTGTTTTGTCTATATATTTATTATTATTTAATATAGCACTAAATATATTTTCTAGACTTTCTGTAAATTTACCAAATCTAGCTTTAAATGTTGGATTTTGTATTGTATTATATATAGGTTGAACTGATGTTACTGCAGAATTATCTGGAAACCATTTATAATCTTTTATAGTCCATGTTGTTTGTATTTTAGAATTGACAGCATCTTTGAAAATATTAATAGATTCATTGCTTATATCTTCAACATTTTTAAAAACGTTAAATCTTATATCTCTAATATAAGATGTTGTTAATTCTTTAAGTTTATCTAAAAAATTAGATTCTTGTTCTTTTTCTGTATTTATATTCTGTTCTGCCATAATATATTATTTATATTTGTATTTGTTAATAATTATTATTTAAATTCCTTGATTAAATGCAAATGCCATATTTTCTTTTTCGCTAAAAGAAATTGGATTATTATTATATTTATAATTCTGATTTGTAATATTATTATTTGGTATACTTGCAGGTTGAGATTCTGGATTTGTGTGTTTTTCTACTCTTGATAATTTATTTAATAACGCTTCTATTTTTTCTTTAAAATCTTTTTTATCAGCAATACTATCTAATATTAATTTCTTTTGATTTTCTTCTAAACTATCAAATTTTGCTAATAATTCTGGTATATTTAAATTTAATTCTCCTCTTAATAGTTTTAATTGTGTATTTGATATATTATTAATATCCCCAACAAATTGTTTTTGTTCTATATCATAATTTTTTGTGGTACTTTCGATATATTTAAGTATTTCATCATATAATGTTTTTAATTCTGGTTGATTTTGGTTTATGTTCGATACTCTTTTATTTATTTCTTCTTTTTGTTGTTCTAATAATTTAATTGAATTTGTTGTTTGCTCATAAAAATCAGAAAGAGCTTTTATTTGATATTCTTTTGGGAGATTTTTCAAATAATTGTTAATTGCTTCAATATATTCTTTTTCTCTTATTTCTTTTTTAGCTTTCATTTCTTCTTCCATTTGTTTATTTATATTATCAAGTAAACTAGATAAAGATGTTTCATCTTTTTTACCAGATGACCACCAATTTTTTATTCTTATCCACAACCAGTCAAAAAACACTTTAATTTTAGCAGGCAAATATGAAATCCATGTTGTAATATTATCTAATACTATCATTATATCTTTTAATAAACTATTTAATTCTAATTTAAATTTATATGAAATCCAATCAATAAAACCATTCCATTTTTCAGTAATAAAATTACTAATATCTTTAAATTTATATGAAATCCAATCAATAAAACCACTCCATTTTTCAGTAATAAAATTAAATCCACGAGTAATTAATCCAGTAAAATAATTTAATATATTATTTATCAATTTTGATAAAAACCCAACTACAAATTTAAATTTATATGAAATCCAATCAATAAAACCACTCCATTTTTCAGTAATAAAATTAAATCCACGAGTAATTAATCCAGTAAAATAATTTAATATATTATTTATCAATTTTGATAAAAACCCAACTACAAATCCAATAGTAAATACAACACGATATAATAATGTTGAACCAAATTCTTCTATTATCATTTTAACTGCAGTAAATGCCAATGAAAACATATTAAGTACTTTACCACCAAAATTAAATAATCCTTTAATAAAATTAAATCCACCAATAATTCCTTTATATAATATACCTAAAGAAAATTTAATAGCTTTAAATCCACCAGTAATTAATCCAGCAATAGGTTTACT